>ERZ779623.5-NODE-5-length-240105-cov-8.106999_pt1 | contig 240105 bp, 143 predicted proteins | sample MGYA00514189_ERZ779623 | MGnify/ENA primary metagenome ERZ779623 (study PRJEB29562, sample SAMEA4376712) | mouse gut metagenome | isolation source: Cecum | study: EMG produced TPA metagenomics assembly of the A DSS colitis mouse model was used to assess the... | reverse complement strand
TGTGGATATTAGTTCTATTGAGAATATTTCTGTTCTAAAGGATGCGTCTGCAACGGCTGTCTTTGGTGTGAAGGGTGCAAATGGTGTAATTTTGATTACCACGAAACGTGGGCAGGAAGGAAAAGCCGACATTCGCATTGCAGCCAATGCTACAGTGAAAATACCTTCCAAACTGGCTAGCAAGTACGACTCTTACGATGCACTTGCTTTGCGTAATGAGGCTATTATTCGCGAGCTGGGTTTATATCCCGAATCATGGGATAGCTATACTCCTCAGGATATTTTGGACAAGTATCGTAATCCGAAAGATGTGACAGAGGCAGAACGATATCCGAATGTAGACTGGGCTGATGAGATGATTAAGAAAGCGACTATGTCTTATAATGCTAATGTCAGTGCATCGGGGGGAAATAAGTTTGTGAAATACTTTGCGTCAGTCGATTATCTGCACGAAGGTGATATTCTGAAAAAAATAGAGAATAATAAGTCCTACGATCCGGGATATGGTTTTAATCGTATCAATGTTCGTTCCAATTTGGATTTCAATTTAACTAAATCGACAGTGTTGACAGCCAACCTTTCCGGTTCGTATGGTGTCAAACAGGATGCTTGGGGACAAGATGAGTGGGAATATCGTATTTGGCAGAGTATTTATAGTAATCCGCCTGATTGTTATTTACCACGTTATTCAGATGGTACCTGGGGGTATTATCCGCCCGATCAGGTAGCTACAGTTAATTCGGCAGCTACATTGGGTAATAATGGTGTCCGGAAAATCACGACTGGCAGAATTAATACCGATTTTACATTGAAACAGGATCTGGGTATGCTTCTGAAAGGATTGAGCGCTAGAGTTACTCTTTCATTTGATAATGTCTTTAAAACTCAGGGAGGCGTGTATGATGATGGTAATGTACTATTTAAATATATTGATCCCAATACCGGACAAGTAACTTTGTCACAGCATTACGGGACAAACCAATTTGATTATATAATGAAGCCGTGGAGTGTTCGCAATGATGAGACTTTTCTTAATAAATGGGGAGGAAATGAAAATTCCAGAAAGTTGTATTATCAGGCGCAAGTTGATTATGCCCGCAAATTCGGTAACCATGATGTAACTTTAATGGGATTGTTTAGCCGTGATAAATATGCTACAGGTAGCGAATTTGAACACTATCGTGAGGACTGGGTATTCCGCGGTACTTACAATTATGCTTCCAGATATTTTGTAGAATTTAATGGTGCATATAATGGCTCGGAAAAGTTCGGTCCGCAAAACCGTTTTGCATTTTTTCCATCAGCAGGTATAGGCTGGATGATTAGTGAGGAGAAATTTATGAAATCGTTAAAGTTCTTAGATATGTTGAAAGTGCGTGCCACTTACGGACAAGTAGGAGATGACAATATATCTGAACGTTGGCTATACGTCACACAATGGAAAAATGAAGGAACTTCCGCCCTGGGTTCACATGATGGAAATACTAGCCCTTATACATGGTGGAAAGAGGATAAAATTGGTAATCCTGATATTCATTGGGAAAAGGTTACCAAAAAGAACATTGGTGTAGAGTTCTCTTTCTTTAACGGTTTGCTTGCCGGTAGTTTTGAAGCGTTCAATGATTATCGTACGGACATTCTTTTGGAAGGTTCAAAACGTTCCATTCCGGTTTATTTCGGAGGAACTCCCGGGGTTGCCAATTTAGGGAAAGTTCGGGTGAAAGGGTATGAACTGGAGCTCCGTTCTTCCAAAGTATTTGAAAATGGGATGCGAATTTGGGGTAACTTTAGTATGACACATGCTAAGGATAAGGTTGTGGAAGCAGATGATCCGGTTTTGAAGGATGAGTATCAAAGACAGGCTAATAAGCAGATTGGTCAAACTTATGCTCATATTTCTAATGGTTATTACAATACCTGGGATGAACTTTATGCCAGCACGATATTAAATACATACGATTCGGAAAAACTTCCGGGTAACTTGAATTTTGTGGATTATAATGGTGATGGTGTGATAGATACATATGATTCAGTACCTTATGGTTATCCTGAGAGACCACAAAATACTTATAGTGCAACTGTTGGTTTCGAATGGAAGGGATTTAGTGCCTTTGTACAGTTCTATGGTGTAAACAACTGTAACCGTTCTGTAGATTTGAACAGTTTTTCTAATCATTTGAATCGTGCCTATAAGTTAGGAACTTACTGGAGTGCGGATAACACTGGGGCTGATGCGCCGATGCCCCGTTGGAACTCTCATGCAGAATACAAAGGTACAATCAACTTGTATGACAGTTCTTATATTCGTTTGAAAAATGTAGAATTGGCTTATACCTTTACACAAGCATGGGTAAAGAAAATCGGTATCAAGTCTTTACGGTTCTATGTGAATGGTGATAATTTGTGGATGTGGAGTCATATGCCGGATGACCGTGAGGTGAATTTAGGTGCAGCTTCTGCTTATCCGACGGTTAGACGTGTGAATGTTGGATTTAACGTGAACCTATAAAAGAAAAAGTATGATGATAAAAAATATACATAAGTTGATGTTGTGTAGCACATTATTATTAGTGACGGCTACATTGTCTTCCTGTAAGGATTATCTGGATCGTAGTCCGGAAGCGGAGGTTTCTCCGACAGATGCTTTTATCAGCTTCAATAATTTTCAGGGATTTGTGGAAGAACTGTATAGTAGCGTGCCTGATTATACGATTTATACTTGGGCTTGTGACTGGATGCTGGGAGATGAAATCTTGAATAAAGTTGGAGGAATATGGGTTAATGATGAGATGGATAAAGGTAATTCCTGGGTGTGGGATAGTTGGATTTCATGGTTGTCTGCTGCTGATATCAAGACCGATGGGGATACAGGAAAAGGTTTATGGTCTAATGCGTGGTATGCTATTCGTAAAGCTAACTTGGGTTTGGAAAATCTTGAAAATCTTACGGATGCTACTCCTGAACAAAGAGATATTATTAAAGGTCAGTTATTGTTTTTTCGTGGTTTCTATCATTTTGAATTAATGACTTATTGGGGAGGTATGCCTTATATTGACAAGGCGTTTTCTTCAGCCGATAAACTTGAATATCCTCGTTTAAACTGCCATCAAACGGCTGAACGCATTGCACAGGATTTGCGTGAAGCAGCTGATTTGTTGCCTGCTGACTGGGATAAAACAGCTACCGGAAAGTTGACACTTGGTAAGAATCAGTTGCGTGTATCTAAGATAACAGCATTAGGTTATTTGGGTAAGAACTATTTATACGCCGGAAGTCCATTACTAAACTACGAGTCCACAGGCAATAAACAATTTGATACGGAGTATTGTCGGAAGGCTGCCGAGGTATTCGCGGAATTGCTGGGATATGTAGACAGACAAGAGACACAAGTAAAACTTATCGACTGGGACAACTATAGTTTTTTATTTTATAGTCACGGTAAGAACGGGGCAATTCCCGGTTATCCGGAAGCTGTATTTCAATGTCCGGTATATAATGCCTGGTTGAAGGGATGTCCTTGGGGACCAAGTTCAAATTATGGTGATAGTAAGGCTAATCCGGGAGCTTATAGTTCACCTAATGCCCGTTTTGTAGAAAACTATGGAACAAAGAACGGATTGCCGATTGATGACCCGGATAATCCCCAATATGATAAGTCCGATCCTTGGGCTAATCGCGATCCCCGTTTTTATCATAATATTATCTATGATGGAGTGCAAGTGGTGAAAGGCTCAATGCCGGATGCGGATGAAAAGTATCGTTATGCAGATTTGACTACAAACGGACATAGTCGCATTAATGACAAATCGGGTCGTACCGGTTATGGCTTACGAAAACTGGTTCCTATGGACAATAACAACTATGACCAGTGGAATGACAATTATATGCATTTGTCATACATGCGTCTGGCTGATGTTTATTTGATGTATGCAGAAGCTGTCCTTCAAGGGTATGGTTCGGCAACTAGTATAGGCCCTGATTATATTACTCCGGAAGCGGCAGTCAATATTATTCGTAAACGTTGTGGTGCGGGTAATGTTGGAACAAAATATGTGAACGACAAAGAGAAATTTATGGGAGAAATCATTCGTGAACGTGCAATGGAGTTAGGTTTTGAAGAAGAATTCCGTTATAATGATTTACGTCGTTGGATGATTGCTGACCAATTGAAATACAGGGAAAAAACAGCTATTTATTTTGATAGAGGTGCAGATGGAAAGCCTATCAACATGAGGGAGGAGGTTCTTGTGACTCGTCCTTTCGAAAGTAAACACTGGTGGTTGCCTTTGAGAATCAAAGATGTCTCCAATTATCCATCGTTCGGTCAAAATCCGGGTTGGTAATATGTGAGTTTATTTTTCACACTTAAAATGAAAACACAATGAAATATATAAAAACAGGATTGGTGTTGTGTGGAATGTTTTTTATTTCGTCAGTGAAGGCGGAAGGAACATCTACAGAACCGGAAAATAAAGACTCATTGGTACACATAGCCTATACGGCGGTGTTCAATAAAGACTTGGCAGGCGGTATTTCCGTACTGCGGCCAGGCGAGTATCAGGACAAATCATACAGTACGTATGCACTGGAGGGAGCTGAGGCTTTTGTTGGTGGTAGCAACCTTTGGGGAATGGGTAACGCATTGGTTGTGATAGATGGAGTTCCACGTTCTATTGACAATATCACCACCAGTGAAATTGAACAAATAACATTTCTGAAGGGCGCAAACGCTGTTGTATTATATGGTAGCAGGGCTGCTAACGGAGTAATTCAGATTACAACAAAACGCGGGAAAATAGGTGACCGCCGGATTAACGTACGTGCTCATGCCGGAATTAATACTCCGAAAGCATATCCTCAATATATCGGTTCGGCAGAATATATGACTTATTATAATCAGGCGTGTATCAACGACGGCATGGATCCGCTTTATGATAAAGCCACTATCTATAATTATGGTGTGCAGGACAATCCTTATCGTTACCCGGATGTAGACTATTATTCATCAGATTATTTACGCAAGTTTTACAATTCTTATTCTGCGGAAGCTGATTTTGTCGGTGGTACGGAACGTGCCCGTTTTTATGCACAAGCAGGTATTCAGAATAACAATTCTTTATTGAATATTGGTGAAGGTAAAAAAGAGGGAACTACGCGTTTTAATGTCCGTGGTAATGTTGATTTGAATTTGAATGATTATATTAAGACATATGTAAATGTCTCTACGGTATTCTATAATAATCATTCGGCACTGGGTGATTTTTGGAATAAAGCTCGTACAATACAGCCACACCGTTATTCACCGTTGATTCCTGTCGATATGATTGATCCGGGCAATTCCAGCTTGCAGTTACAGATCGAAAATAGCCGTCATCTCATTGATGGCAAATATTTGCTTGGTGGTTCGCAGCAATATCTTACTAATCCTATTGCTGATGCATATGCTGGTGGCTACATAGCTTATACTAGTCGTCAGTTTCAATTTACTGGTGGACTTGATATTAATTTGAGTCAAGTGTTGAAAGGCTTGTCTTTTCATGGGGCTATGAGCATTGACTACTCTAACACGTATAACGAGTCTGTGAATAATACATATGCTGTATATGTGGCAGATTGGGGGAAAGGTGATCAAGGTACGGATATTATCAATAATCTGACTAAGCACAACAAAGATATGAATACAGGGACGCAGAACCTTAGTGATTCGTGGAATCATCAGACTATAGATTTTAATATGCATCTTGATTATACCAATACTTTCCGGGAAAAGCACAACGTTTCAGCTATTTTGCTTGCTGCCGCAACCCGTATGCGTCAGACCGGTGACTTCCAATATGAAACGAATGCGAATATGGGGTTACAGTTGGACTATAATTTCAGCCATACTTATTATGCATCGTTTGGTGGAGCACTAGTCAATTCCACTCGGTTGGCAAGCGGTAACCGTTTGGCTTTTTCTCCGACAGCCGGCTTAGGATGGGTGGTATCGGATGAAGCTTTCATGCAAAATGCCCGTTTGGTTGATCGATTGAAGTTAACGGCCTCTGCCGGTATTCTGCATACTGATTTGTTATTTCCTACCAATAGTGAGACTGGTCGTCCATTGTATTTCCTGTATGATGCAGTATATACGGCAGCTCCCGGTTATGGATGGCATGATGGCAAGTATAGTAATAATTATACTTCTGTGACACGGGGAGAAAATTTGAAGTTGGGATATGCCAAACGTAAAGAGATAAATGTGGGTATTGAAGGTTCATTCTTCAATCGTTTGTTAAATATGAAAGCCAACGTTTTCTTTACTAAGTTGGAAGATATTCCAGTGATTGCTAAGACTCAATATCCCAGTTATTTTGAATCGAGTTATCCGCAAACTTCGTTCATACCTTACACTAACTTCGATGCTAATCAATATCGTGGTTTTGATTTTCAGATAGACCTTAACAAAAGAGTGGGACAGGTTGATTTGCAGGCTGGCGTATCAGGTACATATGTAACTTCGAAAGCTTTGAAACGCGATGAATTGTATGCTGATTCTTATCGTAGCCGGGTGGGACAACCCACTGATGCCATTTTTGGATTACAGAGTGAAGGGCTATTTATGAGTCAGGCAGAAATTGATGAACGTGATATTGAACAGAAATTTGGGGAAGTGAAACCTGGTGATATAAAGTATAAGGATCAGAATAATGACGGAATAATTGACGAACGTGATGAAGTGATGATTGGCCGTTGGGGCGCACCGTTCTCTTATGGTATTCATTTCACTGCCCAATGGAAAGATTTTACCTTGTTTTTGTTGGGAACGGGTAATATTGGTGGCACAGGTGTGAAGACGGATGACTATTATTGGGTGAATGGGGATAAAAAGTATTCGGTAGTAGTACGTGACAGTTGGACTGAAAAGAACCCTTCTGCGTCATATCCGCGTCTGACTACCACTAATGGTAGTAACAATTTCCGTTACTCGGATTTCTGGACTTACAGTACTAATCGTTTTGATTTGGCTAAAGTACAGTTAACTTACTCTCTACCGCATAGAATTATTAAAGGTTCTTTTGTCAAAGATCTGAAGGTGTATGTGAGTGGTTCCAACTTGTTGACTATTGCCAAGAACCGGGAAATATTGGAATTGAATCTGGGTTCTCCTCAGTGCCGTTTCTATAACCTTGGAGTAAAAGTAGAATTTTAGTTCCATTAAAGTTGAATTGACATGAAAAAGAATTTTATAATAATGTTGACTTCATGCTGTTTGTGTTTTACCTTTACCGGCTGTAATTTGTTCGCACCGGAGGATGAAAACAATCGTGGCAAGGAGGATATGGTGAATGACCCTGCATTCGCCGAAGGGTTGTTGTTGAATGCATATGTTCGGCTACCGAATAATTATTCTTTCAATGATGTAGCTACAGATGATGCCGTGACCAACGATGTAAATAACAACTATCTGAAGATGGCTACCGGACAATGGTCTGCTATGATGAATCCAATGAATCAATGGGAGCGTTCATATACTTCTATTCAGTATCTGAATATGATGTTGGAAGACACAGATAACATTCAGTGGGCTACCACCAGTGAAGGGACCAAAGAAATGTTTAATGACCGTATAAAGGGAGAGTGTTATGGGCTTCGTGCTCTGAACATGTATTATTTGTTACAGGCTCATGCGGGTAGAACTGCGGATGGTCGTCTGATGGGAGTACCTATTTTAACTGAATCGCAAGATGGTGAGAGTAACTTTAATCTACCAAGAGACACATTTGAAGATTGTATCGAACAGATTTATAGTGACTTGAATAAAGCGGAAGATTATTTGCCTCTTGATTACGAAGATATCAGTGATGCCAGTCAGTTGCCGTCTAAATACGCTCGGGTTTCTTATACGGAATATAACAGGGTATTTGGCTCTTATAATCGTCAGCGTATGTCTGGTCGTATTGTTAAGGCTATTCGTTCAAAGGTTGCATTGCTTGCTGCCAGTCCGGCTTTCGGAGGTACGGAACAACAATGGGAAGATGCTGCTGATTATGCTGGAGAGGTTCTTGATTTGATTGGAGGTTTGTTTGGTATGGCAGATAATGGTTATTATTGGTATGCCCGGGAGAATTCTGCCGAAATTAGCGGTTTGGGTGATGGCAATAATCCAAAGGAAATCCTTTGGAGAACTAATCTGGAAGAAGCGAATACTTTGGAGACTGATAATTATCCTCCCAGTTTGTATGGAAATGGACGTATCAATCCGACGCAGAACTTGGTAGATGCATTTCCTATGCAAAACGGCTATCCTATTTCTGATAAGGTAAACGGAAAGTATAATGAAAGTCGTCCATATTCAAATCGGGATCCTCGTCTGGCTCTGTATATTGTTACAAATGGGAGTAGTATGGGATCGAGTGACTCACCAATTTATACAGAAGTAGGTAAAACGGATGATGGCATAAATGCTATTTCTACTTCCACTCGTACAGGCTATTATATGCGGAAACTGTTGCGAGAGGATGTGAACCTGAATCCGGTAAGCAGTCAAAAACAAGTTCATTACTATCCGCGTATTCGATATACGGAAATCTTTTTAAATTATGCTGAAGCTGCAAATAGGGCTTGGGGACCGGATGGTGTTGGAGAACATGGGTATTCTGCCCGTGAAGTTGTTGCTGCAATTCGGAGACGTGCTGGCATTGAGCAGCCTGATGGTTATTTGGAATCAATAGATTCAAAAGATAAGATGGAAGAATTGATTCGTAATGAGCGTCGTTTAGAACTTTGCTTCGAGGGATTTCGCTTCTGGGATTTGCGTCGTTGGGAGGCTGGTCTGACAGATGCAGCACAAGGAGTACGTATTATGGGAACATTATATAATGATATTACTGTAGAGAATAGAGTATATCAACCTTATATGAACTATGGTCCTCTTCCTTATGAAGAATTATTGAAATGGGATCAGCTCCAACAAAATAAAGGATGGTAAACCGTCTAAGTAATCAATAAAATTAAAAAATATGAAAAAGTCAACTATCTTAAGCATGATGCTACTCGCCGGTGTACTGACGGCCTGTCACAATCAGGACTGGGAGTTTCCTGACTATAAATATACTACCGTATACTTTGCTTATCAGACTCCTGTGCGCACCATTGTACTCGGAGAGGATATTTATGATACAAGTTTGGACAATGCACATAAGTGTAAAATAATGGCTACCACCGGAGGTGTTTATCAGAATAACCAAAATATTGTTTTAGATCTTTCTTTGGATGAAAAACTCTGTGAAGGTTTTACGTTTGGTGAAGGTGGTGAAGTGGTGGAAGCTATGCCTCATCATTACTATAACTATAACGATTTTGTAAATACTAAGCTTACAATTCCCGCCGGTCAGATAGCAGGAGGTATTGAGGTACAGCTTACGGATGAGTTCTTTAAAGATGAGAAAGCAATACAGAACAAATATGTCATTCCGATGGTGATCAATTCTGTGGTTAATGCTGATTCTGTATTGCGTGGAAAGCCTGCGGTAGAAAATCCCAATCGTGTGATTGCTACTGATTGGGGGACACAACCGAAAGACTATATTCTTTATTGCATTAAGTATATCAACCCTTGGCATGCCACTTATTTGCGTCGTGGTAAGGAAGTGGTGACCGAAAATGGGACTCAACGTGAAATTATCCGTCATGCCAGTTATGTAGAGAAAGACGAGAAGTGTGCATTAAATACACATAATCTGAAAACGGTTACAGCTTCATTCAAAACTTACGATAAAGACAAACTGGAAGTGCCCTTTACTATGTTGTTGACGTTTGATGATAACAACAATTGTACTGTGAAGCAGGAGGAAAGTGCAGATTATGTTATTAATGGTAGTGGCAAGTTTGTGAAAGACGGTGATAAAAAGAGCTGGGGACAAGAAGATCGGGACGCTATCTTCCTTGATTATACACTTACGCTTGGTAATAGTAATACGTATGCTATTAAAGATACATTGGTAGTGCTGACTAGAGGTGTTGTGGCGGAAACTTTCGATCCGGTAGCGATTCCATGATTAAAAAACAGATAAAGAGAAAAACGTTATGAAATATTTGAAACAAATCTTTCTTTTTACAATTATAATTTTGTTGTCTGTCAGTTGTGTGGACACAGAAGATTACAGAAGATTTCAGGTGGATGCACCTGAAATCTCTAAATCGGATCCGAATTTTCATATTTATTTATGCTTTGGGCAGTCAAATATGGAAGGTAATGCCACTATAGAAAATGTGGATAAAGAAGGTGTTAGCTCTCGTTTTCAGGTGATGACAATATCACCTGATGACGAAGAACATTTGGGAAGAAAAGAAGGGGAATGGTATACGGCTGTTCCGCCGCTTTGCCGTTGGGATACCGGGTTGACACCAGCTGATTATTTCGGTCGTACAATGGTAGCTGAAACACCGGATAACGTGAAAGTGGGCGTTATCATGGTGGCTATGGGTGGTGCAGGTATTGATGCTTTTGATAAGGATAATTATAAGAAATATTATTCTGAAGCCGATGATTGGCAAAAAGGTTTGATGAATATTTATGGAGGTAATCCTTATGCGAAATTAGTAGAAATGGCAAAGCTTGCTAAAGAATCGGGAGTTATCAAAGGGGTACTGTTGCATCAGGGTGAAACCAATAATATGCAGGAGGACTGGCCGATGAAAGTGAATAAGATTTATACCGACCTATTGAAAGATCTTACACTGAATGGTGATACAGTTCCTTTGTTAATTGGAGAAATGTTAACTGAAGCACAGGGAGGAATCTGCTATGGAATGAATAATATTATTGCCAAAATGCCTGCATTGGTGAAAAATACGCATGTGATTTCTGCCGATGGATGTCCTGGCAAAGAAGACGGACTTCATTTTACTGCTGAAGGCTATCGGGAATTAGGTCGGCGATATGCTAAAAAAATGCTTCAATTACTTGTGTTGGATAAAGCGGAGGCAATGCCCAAATTGCATATCGAAGGTAGATACCTGAAAGATGGTGAAGGTAATATCGTCAATTTGCATGGTTTTGCCCAAACATATAGTCCCTATTTTAATGAGAGTATGTGGAGTAACTATGACGTGGACGCTTGCTTGCGATATAATCAGGGATTGATTCGTAGAATGTTGGCTGCAGGTTGGGAGATGGATTTTATTCGTTTGCATATGGATCCTTATTGGAGTAATACACCGGGTTGCCAGGCTACGGGTGAGAATGATATCCATTGTTTCGAAGAAGCCCGTTTCAAGAAATATCTGGATCAGGTGTTTGTGCCGATGGCGGAATATGCTATTTCAAAAGGTATGTATGTAGTCATGCGTCCGCCTGGAGTCTGTCCGGAAGAAATAGCTGTAGATGATGATTATAATGAATATCTTGTAACAGTGTGGGACATTGTTTCCAAGCATCCCAAGATCAAGAACAATCCATATATAATGTTTGAATTGGCGAATGAACCTGTACGTATTGTTGGCTCAGATGGTATTGTCGGTGGGGATGGCGATCCTTGTTTTACAAGTCTTAAAACATATTTTCAAAAAGTGGTTGATGCTATCCGTTTAAATGCAGATAACATTGTTTGGGTTCCCGGATTGGGTTATCAGGCTAATTATAGTGGTTATGCCAATCATCCGATAGAAGGGGATAACATAGGTTATGCAGTGCATTTATATCCGGGTTGGATGAATAGTGACGGTGAGAATGGTGATGGTGGTTCTAGTACGGGAGGATATCAACCTTTCCAGAATGGATGGGATAGGCAAGTTGGGCCGGTGGCTGATTTCGCACCTATAATCATTACCGAAATGGACTGGGCGCCTGCCAGATATGATGCTTCGTGGGGAAAAGCTATTACAGGAACATTGGGTGGGCCTGGTTTTGGCGCTAACTTCAAGTATATTGTTGATAATGCGGGTAATGTAAGTTGGTTGCTTTTTACTAGTCCGCATTTGTTAGCTGACTTCAAAGATATTCCCGGCACACCGGGTGCATATACCTTCTTGGATGACCCGCAGGCATGTCCATGGCCTATTTACCATTGGTATCAGGATTACCGGAAAGGAACCTCTGCAACTGGTGATTTAAAAGACATTGTTGTGGAAGGTGCTGAATCGGGTATTACTATGACTACTGGAAGTAGTTCATATTTGATGGTATATGCTAATTATGAAGATGGAAGTACTTCCATTGTATCTTCCAAGTCTTCTTTCTCTTGCTCAGATCCCTCTGTCATTAGTGTAGATGAAACAGGGAAAATGACTGCTTTGAAAGATGGAAATGTAACTATAACGGTAACTTATGGAGAAGCGTCCGGTATAAAAACTGCTACAGTCGCTGTCCATGCTACTACCTTCCCTCTGTCGGCAGATGTATTCAATCCAAGTATATGGGAAACTGGAACGTATGATGAGGCTACACATACTCTAGTCACTGGTACATATGGCTTTGGCGGCTGGGAATATACTAATGGAGTCGATTTGTCAAGCTATAAATATTTAGTTGTCAAATTAGGAAATGATAATGAGGCTGATGTAAAATTCCGTTTGTTTGATAAGGGATACTGGGACGGATGTGCATCCTACGCTTTTGGTAACTCACGTAAAGTGGTGGTGGAACTTAAAAAGATGAAAAAGGAAGATTCTGGAGTTGCATTGAGTCCGAAGTCTATAAAGATTATCGGTTTTTGGTCAAATGGAGGAAAGCCTATTATTATTGAAGACATTTATTTGAGTAATGATGATGATGAAAATCCTGTTAAGGATTACTTTGCGTTTGAGAATCTCAATCCGAATATATGGGATCCAAATCAGCCCACCGGTTCATTTGACGTGAATACCGGCACACTGATTACTGGTTCATATGGTTTCGGCGGATGGGAATATGACAGTGCCATTGATTTTTCCGCTTATCATTATCTGGTAGCCGAGCTGGACGAAGGAACAGAAGCAACGGATGTTGCTTTCCGGGCTTTTGATAAAGGATATTGGGATGGAGAGGCAGCTAATGTTCCATTTAATAATTCACGTACTGCTGTAATCGATTTGAAGAATTTATCGAAGAACGGTTCAAAAGTAGAACCGTCACTAAAGATTATTGGATTCTGGTCGAGTGGTGGCAAGAAGATTGTGATTAAAAGGGTTTATCTGACAGATATTGTGGAGCAACCGGGTGACTTCTCTTTTGATGACTTTAATCCGAGCATTTGGGAGACGGGGTCATTTGATAGGAAAACACATACCTTTATTGCCGGTCAATATGGCTTTGGCGGTTGGCAGTATCCTTCTGGTAAGGATTTGACTACCCATAAATATCTGGTAGCAGAATTGGTTAGCATGGAAGATAATGATGATGTTGTTTTCCGGATTTTTGATGAAGGTTATTGGGATGGAGCAGCGGGAGAGGTAAAAGCAGATAAAACGACCCTGCGTGCTGTTATTGATCTCAATAATTTATCGAAAGACAAAGATGGTACAGTAACAAAGATTTCTCCAAACTCTATCAAGATTATAGGTTTTTGGTCGATGGGAGGTAGAGAAGTCGTTATTAATAGAGTATATCTAACAAATGAGGAGGTGAACTGATTCTGAAGGGAATAAACTATTTTAACGGAGAGGCTGTCTGTAGCAGATAGCCTCTTTGCTTAGTATGTAACATCAGAAAATGCTTTTTATTGGCATTATATCAGATATTTTTATTTTTAAGTAATATGAAAACACTTTTATCACTCTTATTATTTACGATTTTGTGTACAAATCAATCACTTGCACAAAACCCTATTGTGCAAACCTGTTACACAACCGATCCCGCTCCGATGGTGCATGATGGAACACTTTACGTCTATACCGGACATGATGAAGATGGTGCTGATTTCTTTTGGATGCAAGAATGGCGAATCTATTCCACCCGGGATATGGTTAATTGGACTGATCATGGTTCCCCTTTAGCATTAGAATCTTTTTCCTGGGCAGACGACCGCGCATGGGCGGCACAATGTATTGAACGTAATGGAAAATTTTACTGGTATATCTGTGCCCACTCCAAACTGTCAAATGCCATGGCTATAGGAGTAGCGGTGGGGGATACTCCTACCGGGCCTTTTAAAGATGCTATCGGCAAACCTCTTTGTGATGGTAGTTGGGATTATATAGATCCCACCGTTTTTATAGATGATGACGGGCAGGCATGGCTTTATTGGGGAAATCCGAATATTTATTATGTAAAACTGAACGAGGACATGATTTCTTATTCCGGAAATGTGGAGAAAGTTAAACAGACAGAAGAGAGTTTCGGTGCTCCAAATCCGGAAGAACGTATCAAGGATAAAAAATATCGGGATACATATGTAGAAGGACCGTGGGCATACAAACGGAATGGTAAATATTATCTTCTTTATGCTGCAGGAGGGGTGCCGGAACATATTGCTTATTCTGTCGGGGAAAGTCCGACGGGTCCTTGGAAATATATGGGTGAAATTATGCCTTTGCAAGATACCGGTTCTTTTACTAATCATTGTGGGGTTGTGGATTATAAAGGTAACTCTTACTTTTTTTATCATACAGGTAAGCTGCCCGGTGGCGGTGGTTTCGGACGTAGTGTAGCTGTAGAATCCTTTAAATATAATACTGACGGAACCTTCCCCATTATCAACGCCACAGCAGAAGGGATTGCTCCGGTGGGTAAGCTTTGTCCTTATCAACGGGTGGAAGCGGAGACAATGGCCTTTTCGTCCGGTATTAAATCGAGGGAAAATGCGAAAACAGGAGTATACATATCCGACATTCATAATGGAGATTATATAAAGGTCCGCGAGGTGGATTTTGGCAAACAAGCACCTGCTCGTTTCACCTTCTCTGCTGCCAGTGCTTTACGTGGCGGCACTTTAGAGATTCGGACAGATAGTATTGGCGGTAAGCAAATAGCTCAAATATCTGTACCTCACACCGGTGGATGGGAATGTTGGAAAACATTGTCGACTCCTATTGAATCAGAAGTGACAGGTGTACATGATATTTATTTCGTCTTTACTGGTCGAAAAGGATGTGAGTTGTTCAATTTTGATTGGTGGCAATTTTCTAATTAATAGTGATTACCAATGAAAGGACTAATTATTATATGTCTCTTTTTAGTGAGCGGGATTTTTTCGCTTCGGGCGCAAGGAGAATTGCAGAGTATTGTTATTACTGATACACTTTATAGTGAAGTATTGAAGGCAGAAAGGGCTTATACGGTCTTTCTGCCTAAAACCTTCTACAAGGATGAGACAAAACGCTATCCCGTTCTTTATCTATTACACGGAATGTGGGAGAATAATGAAGTTTGGACTGCCCGCGGACATATAAAGGACGTGATGGATCGTCTAGTTGCCAGTGGTGAAGCCTGTGAAATGATAATTGTTACTCCTAATGCTGGAGGTGGTGACCCGAATATTTACCAGAACGGCTACTTTGATATGCCTGGTTGGAATTATGAAACTTTTTTCTATACAGAATTTCTTCCTTATATCGAAAAAAAATATCGGGTGGCTGGAGATAAACAACATCGGGCTATAGCCGGGCTTTCAATGGGGGGAGGCGGAGCTGCTTCTTATGGACAGCGCTATGCTGAGATGTTCTGTGCCGTCTACGCAATGAGCGCTTTGATGAGCATACCGGAACAAGGAGCTGTCCGTTTTGAAGATAACAATGGAAAGCTTGCTATCTTGACTCGCTCCGTAATAGCAAATAGTTGCGTAAATTATGTAAAGGTGGCAGATGAACATTGTCGGGAGAAATTACGTAGTGTAGCTTGGTATGTTGACTGTGGCGATGATGATTTTCTGCTTGATCGTAACATTGAGTTTTATCAAGCAATGCGTTGGGCAGGCATTCCTTGCGAGTTTCGTGTACGCGATGGAGGGCATGACTGGGAGTATTGGCATTCTGCTCTTTATCAATGTTTGCCGTTTGTTAGCCGGATGTTCCGGAAGTGAACGTTTTCAGCAGAAGTTGTTTATAGGTCACAAAATATTATTAATATTCGGTTATATGAAAAAGTATTTATGTTTTATGTACTTTATGGTTGTAAGTACAATATTGTTTGCGCAAGATAAGAATTTTCATATTTATCTTTGTTTTGGACAATCCAATATGGAAGGTAATGCGCCGGTTGAACCGCAAGATACCTGCAATATAAATGAACGTTTTTTAATGATGGCAGGTGTAAACTGTTCTGATTTGGGCAGAGTGAAAGGTAATTGGTATAAAGCGGTTCCGCCTTTGGCACGTTGTTATACAGGACTGACACCGGCTGATTATTTCGGTCGCACGCTGTTGGAATATCTTCCTTCAGAGGTAAGAGTGGGAGTTATTAATGTATCAGTAGGCGGTTGTAGCATTGATTTATTTGATAAAGAACGTTTTAAAGAGTATATTACTGCCGGCCCGGATTGGCTGAAGAATATTGTCAGGGAATACGACGACAATCCTTATGGGAGATTGGTGGAACTGGCTCGGTTAGCACAAGGACAAGGGATTATCAAAGGTATATTGTTGCATCAGGGAGAATCAAATAGCGGAGACCGGACATGGCCGGAAAGAGTGAAAAAAGTATATGGGGATTTATTGAGGGACTTGAAACTTGAATCAGAGCAAGTGCCATTGATTGTTGGAGAAATGGTGCATACCGACCAAAATGGACAATGCGCTTCCATGAATGAGATTATCAATACGTTGCCACAAGTAATTCCTGCAGCGAGAGTCGTTTCCTCTGCTGGATGTCCGGCTGCAGATGATCATTTACACTTTACGGCTGAAGGTTATAGGATATTGGGTAAACGCTATGCGATCCAAATGCTGGAAGCAATGGGAATTCGTTAGAGACTAATATAATAAATAGATGCTGAGTAGTTACTTATTGTTGGAAAGTAACTACTCTTCTTTTTTACCCAACTGCTCTTTCATATACATTGAAGGCGGCATTCCATACAATTCCTTAAAGGAAGTCGAGAAATTGTTAGGATCGGTAAATCCTGTCAGCATAGCTATCTCGGATATGGTATGCTGTTTCTCTGACAGCAATCGTGCCGCTTCTTTCAAACGTATATTGCGTATAAAGTCACGGGTTGTCTGATTGGTGAGTTCCTTTAGTTTCCTGTGAAGATGTACGCGGCTGATACCTACTTCGGTAGTGATTGTCTCTATCGTTAAGTTAGGGTTGCTGATATTTTCGTTAATCACTTTCATGACGCGTTCCATCAATTTTTCATCGGGTGATTTCACTTCCAGTTTCTGAACCTTGTTCTCCTGATCCTGTTGACCTGTAAATACCTTACGCAGCTGTTGGCGTGTATTAATCAGGTTTTCCGCTGTCTTTTGCAGGATTTCGATATTGAATGGCTTCATGATATAAGCGTCGGCTCCTGTATTCAGACCTTCCAGATTATCTTCTTCTCTTGTTTTTGCGGTAAGCAGAATGACCGGAATATGGTTGAGGTTTACATTCTGCTTGATTTTCCTGCATAAGGTAAGTCCGTCCATTTCGGGCATCATGATGTCACTGACGACTAAATCCGGAGCCTTTTTAAATATCAGTTCCAGTGCTTCTTTGCCATTACAGCATTCCATTATATGGAATTTGTCTCCGAACTCTTTCGCTATATAATTCCGGATTTCTTCATCATCCTCAACAATTAATACATGATATTTCGTTTTCACCCTGCTTTTCTTTTCTTCCTCTTGAACTATGGCAGGAGAAATGACGGGAGTTGCTGGTGCGGCTATTATTGCCCCTTTTTCATTGTTATCCACTTCTTCCGGACGCAGATGCTTGTTTCCCAATGGCAGCCGGATAATAAAGCGGCAGCCCGGTTGTTCTGTATTATTTTCTACAAATATGATTCCGTGGTGCAATTCCACTAGCGAGCGGGTAAGATGTAATCCTATCCCGGTGCCGCCTTTCGGATTGTGCTGGCTGTTGCGGATCTGATAGAAACGTTCGAAGATGTGCTCCTTTTCCTTCTCGTCGATACCGGTTCCGGTATCCGAGATAATTATTTCGGCATATTGTTTCAAGGGGTCAGGTTGGGTATTATCTTCTCCTGTACGGAGCGTGATATCTATGTTCCCTTTTTCCGGAGTAAACTTGAAGGCATTGGAAAGAATATTCAGGATAATTTTGTCAAAATTGGTTGTATCCACCCATACATTCAGTTCATGGAGCTGAGAGTGAAGTTGTAGCCGGATCTCCTTTGTATTTGCCTGCTGTCCGAAAGTAGTGCATAAATCCTCGATAAAAGGAATGATATTGGTTTCCCGGAACATCAGGAACATTTGGCCTTTATCAATTTTCCGGATATCCATTAGTTGATTGACGAGGTTTAGAATGCGCTCTGCATTTCTATAGATGATATGATATGTTTTCAAACGTTCTCTGTTGTCCTCATTCTTAATCAGTTTCTGTAGAGGGCTGATGATTAGAGACATCGGAGTGCGTATCTCATGAGAGATGTTGATAAAGAACTGCAATTTTGCTTCATTGATTTGTTCGGCATGGATATGTTGCAGCATTTCCTGATGCATTCTGTACCGATGTCTGATCTGAAGAATAATGATAAATATAATGGTCAGTAATAATAAGGAGTAGATAACTTTGGCCCACCATGAAGCATACCATGCAGGAGATATAAAGATGGTAATTTCTTTTATATTTGAATACACAGTGTTGTCTTTTGCTCTGATTTTAAAGTTATAGGTACCGGGTTTCAGATTGCTGAATGAGATACGGTTTACACCTTTGGGCAAACTAATCCATTTTTCATCGTTGATAGAATAAAGGTAGTTGATGTGTTCGGGGGCATTTAATTCCAGAGTGGCAAACTCGATACTGAACACATTGTCTTTATGGGATAGATAAAACTCTTTTGCGTTGAATACAGGGCAGTTGATAATATTGTGAATACCGGATTTCATCCCTTTTCTGACCGGATTGTTATGCAGGAAAAAGTCGGTAATCCGTATGTTCCATATTTTTGCCGGATTGATAATATCTTGGGGGCTGAAATAGGTGATGCCATTCATGCCGCCAAACCAGATGGTGCCTTGCTCATCTTTGAATGAGGCATTTTTATAGAACTCATTCCCTTGTAATCCGTCACCTACATAATAATTGATGAATTTGTTATTTTTCTTTTGAAATTGGGATACTCCTGCGTTGCTGCTTATCCATAGGAAATCATTCTCGTCTCCTTGTATTGCATATATTGTATTGCTGGGCAATCCATCTGCGGTGGTATAGGTCGTTATTTCTTTGGTCTCCTTATTCCAGCTTGACAGCCCTTCGGAACTTCCAAGCCATATAATTCCATTGTTGTCTTCATAAATTGAATAAATCACGTGTTGGGGTAGTATCTTGTAGCTCTGAAAATCAGGGGTGTCAAGGTCAATGCAGTTCATTCCGTCGTAAGTTCCTACATATAGCTTGTTGTCATTGGAGTAGTGCAGGCAACCTATCCATTCATTTATCAATGAAGAATTGGATTGCACAGATGTAAACTCCTTGGTTTTAAGATCATAATAAAACAGCCCGAAACCCATTGTCGCAACCCACAAACGTTTGTTCTTATCTTCTGCAAAGTCATATACACGTTGTATATAGTTGTTGTTCTTATCCATTAGCTTGTACTGGTAGCTACACTGTCCTGTTTGTTTATCCAGCTTCCCCATACCGTTGATAAATGATCCCACCCAGATGTTATCTTCAGAATCCTCATATAGCTTTATAACGGTTGAAGGCACTGAGTTGGGATGATTGGTATGTGAGAAGTGTTTTGCCGGTTCTAACTTTTCTGTAAGAGCATAAATTCCGTCATTATCCGTTCCTACCCATAATATGCCGTTGTTGTCCTTGCAAAATGAAGTAATGCAACTGGAACCGATAATATTCTTGTCCATGGACTTATGGCCTATATACTTGAAACTGTTGGTTCGGGCAGGTATTTGTATGACCCCTTTCTGATAAACAGCCAGCCATAAGTTACCGGAGTTATCTTTCAGAATAGAATGTATTTTCGATTTATTGGAGTCAAAGTAACTGTTATCGAACCGATATTCAGAAATCTCATGAGTCTTGTTGTTATAGATATTCATACCTTTTCCGTCAGTTCCGATATATAACTCATTCGGGCTGGCGGAATAAAGGAAGCTGACAGGAAGTTCTTTTTTTTCTTTGAAGTCAACGGGAACGAAAGTATCGGATTTCTTCTCATAGGCGAATAATCCTTTTCTCATGCTCCCTACATAAATATTTCCCTGTGAATCCTCACAAATACTGTTGATGTATCCGTTGTCTTTAGACAAATACAGGGAAAGCCGGTTATCGGGATCGAGACGATATAATCCTTCTTCTCCTTTGGACATCCAGATATTCAGCTTTCTGTCTTCAATCATATACCCCGGTGAGGTTATGGAAGCATTAATCTGTTGAACTGTCAATTGGTTGTTTTTGATATTCAGTCTACACAATACATTGCCTGATATCCATATTTCCCCGTTTCTTCTTTCGATTATGGAAACGATGTTGCTTTCAAATATTTCTCCATTGTCTTCCCATTTCGCGAGTGGGGTAAAGTTATCAGTGGCGGGGTCATACATTTGGACTCCCATATATGTACCGATAAGCAGATGACCTTTGCTGTCTTCAAATACGGTACGGACAAAACTATGGGCCAATGAATGTTCATTGGCGGGTTCATGTTTGTAAATAGTGAATTTTGCACCGTCATAACGGTTCAGCCCGTCTTCTGTCGCAATCCAGATAAAGCCGTTCCGATCCTGATACATATGATTAATCAGACTGCTGGATAGTTCCCTGTCAGCAGTAAATAACTTGGGAGATTGCCCGTTGCATAACAAAGAAAATAATAGTAATAGAAAGGTTAATACACTTTTCATGTTCATCAGATCAATGTTTGTAGTACAAAAGAAACTAAAAACCTAAATATAACCTAATAAAAGAGGAACATTTTAAATGGCTTCTGAGGTTCTGGTTTGATGTTGTAACAAGACTAGGTGGACAATGTAACATGGATAAAGATGCTACCTGTTTATGACATAGGTTCTACTGGCCTTTGTCTCAATATCATATTCATATACCTTTGGCAATTGAGGAGATTGAGGCTCCAGCCCTTTTGCTGTCAGAGGCTTCTTAACCGGAGTGGCGGTGAATAGCGGATTCGGGCATTCTCTGTCTGCTTGTTTCAAGCCTTTTCCTTTCAGTGGAACATAAGACCGGATACGGAGGGTGCCACCTATATTAGATCGGATGATTGCTTTGTTCAATAAATTATTTTTCCAATCCATATCAACTGTAAAATTGCCCCGTGCTACTAAACCTTTCACACTTCCTTCTTTCCATTCATCAGGCAATGCGGGCAATAAATGTACGGCACCGTCATGACTTTGAAGTAACATTTCCGCTACTCCGGCTGTATAACCGAAATTACCGTCAATTTGGAAAGGTGGATGGGCATCCAGCATATTGGGATAGGTACGTCCGTTCGGATATTCTTTGGCCAGATTATCATCAGGCAATAGTTGAATCATATTTTTGATGATTTGGAAGGCATGGTTTCCATCCAGCATACGTGCCCAGAAATTGACTTTCCAACCGATGCTCCAACCGGTAGCCTTATCACCGCGTTGTAGCAATGTGTTTTTAGCTGCCTGAAATAATTTCGGATTTGAGTAAGGAGAAATTTGGCTGCCGGGGTATAACCCGTACAAATGTGAGATATGGCGGTGCTCGTCCTTGGGATTGTCAACATCTTCCAGCCATTCTTGCAATTGGTTATGTTTTCCTATTTGCATGGGTGGAAGTTTCTCTAGTGTTTGTTTTAGAGAGTCTTGGAAAGAGGGAGCTTCACCTGTGATTTGTGAAGCCAATAAAGTATTATGTAGCGCGTCAAAAGCGATTTGGTTATCCATGGTGCATCCGGCAGTGATCGGACCATGTTCCGGTGATACGGAGGGAGCTACCACCAGCCATTTATGGGTAGGATGTTCCACCAGAAAGTCCATATAGAATTGTGCGGTTCCTTTCAGTATCGGATAATATTCTTTTAGAAATTCTTTATCTCCGGTGAAAAGATAATGTTGCCAGATATGTTGGGCCAACCAGGCACCGCCGCTAGGCCACATGCCGGCTGCTGCAAAATCGACTACACCACAGATTCTCCATAAATCTGTGTTATGATGTGCCACCCATCCTCGGCAACCATACATGGTTCGGGCTGTTTCTGCTCCTGTGACAGATAAATCTTTCAGCATAGAGAATAACGGACTATGTGTTTCACTTAAATTAGTGACTTCTGCCGGCCAATAGTTCATTTCTGTATTAATGTTGATAGTGTACTTGCTATCCCACGGGGCATGTATGCTGTTATTCCATATTCCTTGTAAATTGGCTGGTTGTCCTCCCGGTTGTGAAGAAGAAATCAGCAGATAACGTCCATATTGGAAAAGCAAGGCTGCCATTGCCATGTCTTTGCCTTTCCCGAAGTTCTCAATTCGCCGGGGAGTTTCTATTTGGGACGCCTCACTTGACGGCAAATGAAGTTGGACACGGTCGAATTGTTTTTTATAAAAGGAGATATGGCTTTTAAGAGCTTTTTCGTAAGGAATGAGTATTGCTTTTTCCAGATAATCAGTAGTCCGTCGGGATTCATCTGCGCTTACATTCTGGTAATTTATGTAGTTTGTAGCTGCCGATATGTAAAGAATTGCTTCTGTACCGCCGTTTATCTGAAGAATATTGCCTGCCGGGTGGATAATACCGTCTGTTTTCACTCGAATCTGACATTCTGCCCGTAGTGCGGCTTTCATGCCTTCCTGTTCTTCTCCCTGGCAGGTGATAGTCAGTTTGTCATTTTGAACATTGACCTCATTTTTCAGCGGACAGTTGTATGACACATTGAAACTTAATGCATTGGGTTGACTCGCCTTGATATGCATGATGATGACATTATCCGTGAATGAAGCGAAAGTGGTGCGGGTGTAGTTTATGCCATTCACTTGATAGCGGGTAGTGGTTGTTGCATTTTCCAGATTCAAGTCGCGGTAGAAGTCGGCGGCATCCTTATGCCCGGGGAATTCCAGATACAGATTTCCCAATGTCAGATAGCTCATTCCGTGTTGCCGGGTTAGAAAATTGGCATCGATGAGCCTTTGTGCTTCCTGATTTCTTCCTTCGAATATCAGTTTGCGCACAATAGGCAGGACATGTACTGCATTCGGGTTATTATTGTTATAGGGAGAGCCTGCCCAAAACGTTTCTTCATTAAGTTGCAGTTCTTCACGTTCGGTTCCTCCATATACCATGGCTCCAAGACGGGAATTGCCGATAGGAAGAGCTTCCGACCAATTTTGGGCCGGTTGGCTGTACCAAAGTTTCAAATCTTGTCCTGAAACTAAATTACTTATTAGCAGGAGCAACAGGAAGAGTGTGTTTCTATTCATATTATAGTATTTGCTGCAAAGGTAGATTATTTATTTGTTATGAAAGATAAAATATGTATCCGATTATTGGTCTGTAGGTTGCTTCTTCCTGTGTTTATGTTACCAATACTATAGTGTATGTTACATTTTAGCAATATCACACCTCTTCAACTCTTACAAGCTTCCATCCTTGAAATACTAGCGCAATACTTTTCAGCTTCTATACTTTCCTGAACCACCCTGGTATTCAAATAGCAAACCTTAAGATTTACATATGTTAATCTTAGGATTTACAATGATAAATCTTAAGGTTTAGTTTTGAAGGTATAAGAAGTGTATTTGAAGTATTATTTAGTCCCGCAATCACTCATTCCGAATGAATCTGCGACAATCCGAATCAATCTGGCATAATCCAAGACAATCTGAGGTAATGTACGTCCATTTGTGAAATGGAGATGATTTACCTTTGCAAAGTAATCGATTACAAATAGTCTCAAGTAATAACTAAAAAATAAAAAGATTATGGCTTTAATTTACAGGGCGATACAATCGGGAATCGCAAATAAAGAAGGTGAGAAATTGTGGCATTTGAGTTTGGTAAAAATGAAAGATGTAATTGTGACGCAGACATTGGCTGAGCAAATAGCGGAAAAATCTTCGTTGAGTGCTGGTGATGTACATAATGTGATCAGGAATTTAATGTCTACCATGCGCATGTATTTGCTAAATAGCTATACAGTGAAGTTGGAAGGATTAGGCTCTTTTACGATGATTGCACAAACTAGAGGTAAGGGAGCGAAAACAGCAAAAGAAGTAAGTCCTAATCAGATCACTTACTTACGTTGCCAGTTTACCCCGGAATATACGCAGCCGGCAGGTAGTATACGTACACGTGCCTTGATACAGGGTGTGAAGTTTGCGTCAGTCGAACAGTTTAAAAACATGCTGATAGGTGGATTGAACGAAGGTGGCGATGAAGAAGATAAGGATGATAATGTGGGAGGTGGTGGCTCTGGGGAAACACCGGATCCGGCAGCTTAGTTGAAATGATTCTTTAATTTGATAAGAGGGGATATGTCGTTATGTACGATCTGTCCCCTCGATTCTTTTTGTTTTATGTCTTGCTTTGGATACTACTTATAACGTATGATTAACCTGCTTGAATGATGATGTTATATCCATAAACTTACTGTAATTCACGTTATAGGGGTGTCCTTACTGTCACCGAATATTTCACTTTAGAAACAACGGGCAATTGAAAACTGGATGCCGGAAGCCCTTCCGTGTTATAGATGGAAGAAGGGGGATTGTTTTCCCATGCATAGCGGATACTTGCCGGTATCCCTTTTCCGTCCCATTTGACTATAACGGTATTGCCTTCGGTATAGGCTTTGACAAACTTATATTTTCCGTCATTGGCGGCAACGGCAATGCCTTCCAATGATTCAGCTTGTTTCAAGGTGCCCGTTCCTTGCATGAAGGAGACAATGATTCGCCCGTCTTTCAGTTCTGCCGATTCTGCCATAGGCCCTTCTGCTACGATATTTTTCTTGCCGAAAGCAAGTTTGTTCATTTGAAGTACACAGCGGTGTGCCAAATCTTTCTTGTTGAGCGGATGGATATCATTGCTCTCCCCCAAATCAATGGCAGTGGCCAGACCGGCATTCTTTAGCTGAAGACTCGCCTTGCGTTGGGCTTCACGCACTCGTGCGTTGCCGCTTTCTACAGGTACTTTACTTCTCTGCTGGTAGTTGGCAAGTTGCACGATGATGAAAGGCAGATTCTTATTGTTCCATTGCGTACGCCAGTCGTTGACGAGGTCAATCAGGTGACTTTCATAGAGCTTGCTGCCTTGAGGCCCTGTGTCTGATTCTCCCTGATACCAGATAATGCCCCGTATTCCATAGTTACGCAAAGGATGTATCATGCTGTTGTATAGTCCGGTTGGTTCATTTTGGAATCCGATAGTTGAAGGAATACGTTCCATAGTACACCCCATTTTGTGTTTCCATATGGCGGCTAACGGAAGTGTCCGGCCGGCTATTTCCAATTGATAAGGCTTTCCCTTTACAAACTCCGGACATCCGGCGCTGCTGACAAGACGGATGACAATCTCATTTTCACCGGCACGGAGCGTACCTGCCGGAACTTGATAGATACGTGGCGGATATTGATAACTCGTTCTTCCTACACAGACACCGTTTATATAGGTAGCATCCGAATCTTTCAGCGTTCCTACGCGCAAAGTTGCTTTTTGTCCGGCCAGCGATTCGGGTATGTTGATTCTTTGGCGGAAATAATGCACTCCATTGAGAGGGCTGTTCCGGCTGCCGCCCCAATTGGAGTTGAATACATCTATTTCTTCCCAGTCCGAAGCGTCGAAGCTCTCGTGTATCCATTTTTCTTTGCTACCAAGGTCATCGGCCGCTTGCCGTTGATGCCATTGGCTTACCTGCGCTTGTTGAGCGTTTTTTACAGAATCCGGATAATCGGGATTGGAGTATTGAGACGACCGGAACTTTTCCTTGAAATTCTCATATTTCTCGAGCGACTGCCGTGTAGACCAGGATGCTATCTTCGTCCCGCCCCAACTGCTGTTGATAATACCGATTGCCACTTCCTTTTCTGCCTGCATTTCTTTGGCAAAGAAATAACACAAGGCTGCAAAATCCAGTGCGTCTTTCCGGTTGCATGTTTTCCACTCGTTTTCGCTATTCTCCTGAGGGGCGATGAAGTTGTAGGCATATTTGGTTTTAGTATACCGGATGAGATTGTTTTCATATGACATTATCTCATCCTTATACTTGTCCATAACCCGTTTCACGGTAAGCTCCATATTGGATTGTCCGCTGCACAGATATACATCACCGACATATACATCCTGTATACTCGTTTGGTTTATCTTCAATTCATAAGGGCCGCCTGCCTTTTGTTCAGGCAGATTGATACTCCATTCTCCTGTTTTGGAGGCGCGTGTCTTGTATTGTTTGCCGTTGAAATCAACTACAATTGTCTCTTTAGGCTCCGCCCATCCCCAAATGGGAATGGGAGTTTCACGCTGCAGTACCATCCGATCCGAAAAGATTCCGGGAAGTTTTACTTCTGCCTGAGTGCTTATTGCATAAAGTAACAGGCACCAAATGATATAAATGTTCTTTTTCATGGATATTTTTTGGGGGTAAGATTACCTCTTATTATAGAGATAAGGGTAAAAGAGGAAAAGCCTGTTATTTTTTGGCAACCAACACGATATTGTTAATATCCACTTTTTTATTTTTTCCCATCCCGATACTGACTTTAGTTATAGAACTTGGGTCAATACTGATTTTTCCGGCTTTTTCATCTTTAAAAGCATTGAATTGTACTTTCTTCTTGCCTTGGGTATAGAAACCCATGGAAACTTTTACTGTTTCATCGTCCTGGGTATATTCGATTTTTAAAGAGCAAATGGCATTTGTGGCGTTTTCATCTAATTTTTCGAAGTTGGATGCTTCAAAGTTTATTCCGGTGTAATCACTGTAATCGTCTTCAGGAAATACCAAGTTTCCGAAACTGGTCGAAATCAGAGTTTGTCCTTCGACTGTCAGTTTATTATTGGCTTTGCACTGGCTGACTTCAATCGTCTTGTCCGCTTGTGCGTAGGCACTCATTATTCCCAAACATGCAACTAATGCTGCTACTAAAACCTTTTTCATGTTATTTTCTTTTAGAGGTTAATAATTAATTTAATCTGTGGACAAAGTTAGGCTATCTTTTCGAAAGGATAGAAAAAACCTGTTTCAATAGTTTTTGTATATGTTACATTCTTCTTTCAGTATGAGGGGAACTGAATTTAAAAACAAATGAAACGAATTAAATAGTCCGGTTTTGAAAAGATTTGCTTTCTTTGCATAAAGAAAAGGACTGTTTACTATGAAAAGGCTATTATTGTTGATGATTGTGTTTTGGAGCGGGATTGTACGAATGGCCGCCGAGAATACATTGTTCTATGATTCCAGACAATTAACTTGTGACCTCATAACTTCCATTTGTCAGGATAAGGATGGATTTATCTGGATAGGGACAGATTATGGGCTTAATAAATTCAATGGCGTACAATTCACTCATTATTATAATAATCCGAAGGACAGCACATCCTTGGCTGACAACTCGGTGAAGGCTTTGATGCTTGATGATGAAGGTACTTTATGGGTGGGCGGTATAGGCGGACTGCAATATTATGTTCCTGAAGAAAATGCTTTCCGGACAATTGCGTTCGACGGCAGTTCGTTCCTGCATATCATGTGCGTAGTCCAGTTGCGTTCGGGAGAGATATGGGCAGGTTCTTCCGGAAGAGGAATTTTCCGTATCCGAAAGGATACGGGCACTGGAAGCCTGATAACGGATATCCCCGAAGTGTCCGAACATGCCCATTATGGAGCGATATATGAAGACCGGCAGGGAACAATATGGATTGGAGAAAATGGAACCGGCCTGCTCCGATATGAGCCTTCCGCACGGACAAGTAAAATGTATGCAAAAACTGTTTTAGATGGTGGCTCTTCAATTTCCGGAATGGCTGAGGACCAGTCGGGCAATTTTCTTCTTTCCACCAGTACTACTGCCTATTATTATGATAAAGAATATGACCGTTTCACCCCAATAGAGCATAATGAATCTTGGCTGCCGATGCGCTCTATACTCGTCAGCCAGCAGGGGACACGCTATCTCGCGACTTTTGGCAAGGGGCTGAAAGTCATACAACCCGATTTGAAAGAACTTCGTACAGAGTCGGTCACTCTTCCATTTTTTGATTTCAATAATGCCAAGGTACGCACTCTCTTTGAAGATCGTGACCAGAACCTGTGGATGGGGTGTTATCAAAAGGGGCTTGTCATGTTGTCCAAAGAATCTACGCCTTTTCATTTCTGGAGTATTCCCGATCGTGAATATCCGGGAGCCGGGGTGATTACCGCTTTGCATAAAGATGACGAAGGACATATTGTTAGTGGGATAGAGAACGAAGGAATATTTAAAATAACTTCTGAAGGGAATATAACCGAGCATTTGCTTGCAGGAAAGACATACTCATCCATATACAAGGATTATAGTGGCAATCTCTGGTTTGGCGGATATTATTCCGGACTTTATATGCAGGATACTGCAGGAAATTTGCATTTCATGCTGCCGGAGATTAAATTGAGGGACATAAAGAAAATCACAGGTGATGACAAAGGTAACCTATACCTTTCTTTATTCGGTTCCGGATTTATACGTTACCATATTCCCACCCAGACTATAACAGAATATCAAAGCGTTTCCGGCGGGATGAGGAACAACTGGATTTATGCATTGCTTTGCGATTCTAAAGACCGGTTGTGGATAGGGCACTGTAATGGCGTGGACTGCTTTGACCCCAAAACAGAAAAGTTTACTCCTGTGCCGAGTCCCGTATTGGGCAATTTTATTACCTATTCATTACTGGAAGATGTGCGTGGAAATATCTGGGCGGGAACGAACAAGGGGCTTATGTGCTATCATCCTGCAACGAAGGAGCTGGGGTATTATAATGAAGAGAACGGGCTTTCTAATAATTTTGTATATGGATTGGCGGAGGATGAAAAGGGGAATATCTGGTGCAGCACCCTGAAAGGAATCAACTTGATAAAGGTGGCTGAAAATAAGATAGCTTCCTATTATTCGGAGCGTGGCTTGGTGGACAATGAGTACACCATCGGAGCAAGTTTCCAGTCTATGAATGGAGTAATCAATTTCGGTGGTGTGAAAGGAATTACGACTTTTCATCCCGATAGTGTTACTGTGCCGAAAGGGAAGGCGACTGTTATTCTTTCCAATCTTTATTTGGGCGGGGAAGCTGTGACTGCTAGAAGCAAATCCGGAGGAAAAACAATTCTTGATGCTTTTGTGACACGTGCGGATAAAATCAGTCTGGCTTACGAGGACAACACATTTACAATGGAGTTCTCTACGCTGGATTACCGTAATTCGAGTAATATCTTTTATGAATATCGTATCAGGGAGTATGAGAAGAACTGGACTCCCACCCAATTGGGAGTGAACCAGATTACCTACAACCATTTAAATTCCGGTAGATACACATTTGAGATACGTGCCTGTGAGAACGGGCAGTACACTCCTGTCAAGGTGATTCAGATTGATATTGCGGCTCCGTGGTGGCGTTCGGTACCGGCATATGTCTGCTATGTCTTGATATTGCTTGCCGTTGCGTTCCAGATTTATCTGGCTGTCCGCCGTAAGCATCAGAAAGAAATGAGCGAGGAGAAAATCAAGCTCTTTATAAATCTTTCGCATGAAATCCGTTCTCCGATGACTTTGATTGTGAGTCCGCTGGAGAACCTGTTGAAAAGAGACTATGATGCCGAAACGATGAAGATGCTGCGCCTGATGCAGAAGAATGCCGACCGTATTATAAATTTGATGAACCAGTTGCTGGATATGCGTAAAATAGAGAAAGGGCAGTTGCATATTCATTGTGTCGAGACTGATATGGTGGAATATATCAGGGAGTTGACATCCCTGTTCACTTATCAGGCACAGAAAAGGGACATAAATCTGCATTTTGACTATGAGCGGGATGGACTGTCTGCCTGGATTGACCCTGATAACTTTGATAAAGTATTGGTGAATCTTTTGTCGAATGCCTTTAAATATACGCCGGATGGGGGTGAGATAAAGATTTGCCTGCGTGAGAAAGTAAATGAACTTGCTGCCGGAGATTTACAGCATTCCATTGAAATAGAAGTGACGGACAGCGGAACCGGTATTGATGCCAACAAACTGGAGAAGATATTCGAACGCTTTTATCAGGCACCTTCCAATGGTTCCAACGGGAGTCTCGGCTTCGGTATCGGACTGAATTTGTGTCGGATGATAGTCAAGTTACATCATGGCACTATCAATGCCTGCAACCGTCAGGATACACAAGGCAGCCGTTTCATAATCCATATCCCTTACGGGAAAGACCATTTGAAAAAGTCTGAGCTTGCGGATACGGAGAACAAAGCTAATCCGAGAATTGCTCCTGTCCTTGAGTTTGCTCACGAGAGCGATGAGGATGTAGCCCGGATAAAATATCATAAGACAAATTATAAGATTGTGATAGTGGATGATGATGATGAGATTCGTAATTTCCTCGAGACGGAATTAAGTTTGCAGCATAAAGTCTATGTCTGCCGTAATGGTAAGGAGGCTTTGCAGACCATTTTGAAACAACAACCGGATCTTGTTGTCTCCGATGTCGTGATGCCCGAAATGGACGGAATCTCACTATTGAAAGCTATCCGCAGCAACCCGAACGTAAGCCATATTCCTTTTATTCTGCTGACATCAAAGGCGGAGTATAAGGATCGTATCGAAGGATTGAGCAAGGGAGCGGATGTGTATCTGGGCAAACCGTTTGTTGTTGAAGAATTGAGGATACATATCAAGAATCTGATTGAGACAAGGTTGCTGCTGAAGGGAAAGTTCTCCGGTGTCAGGGATCAGGAGGGGAAGATTGAGATGACAGAAAACAAGTCGGGAGATGAACGGCTGATGGAACGGGTCATGAACGTCATTAACAAGTTCCTTGACGATTCGGAATTTAATGTGGAGATGCTTGCCCGTGAAGTGGGGTTAAGCCGTGTGCAGCTTCACCGGAAGATGAAGGACATTACGGGTGTTTCGACTTCCGCCTTTATCCGCAATTTGAGGATGAAAAAGGCGGCCGCCTTACTTCAGGAAGGGAAGCTGAATATTGCTGAAATAGCAGATGCGGTGGGGTTTGATAACCAGGCGAACTTTTCTACTGTCTTTAAGAAATTCTATGGTATGTCTCCCTCGGAATACGCTGTATCTATCAGAAATAAAGACGAATGATACCAATTTAAAAGTCCGTCTTACGTATAGTAAACATTGCGTTACATTTTATAAAGTGTCTGGAAGCACAAGATTGTAACTTTGTATCGGTTGGAAATAATATTTAAATGATTGATACATGAATACACGAATCGTTGTGAGCGGGCTTTTATGGATTACCTTGGCAGTAATCGGATTGCCCGGATGCTCGGAAGAGCATCCGCCAGTGGAAAGTACGGAATCCGGCATTACTCAAGACGGGGATAATCTTGATAATGCGACTGTCATTCAAATAAATCCTTCGGATAAATATCAGACAGTGGAAGGGATTGGTGGCGGAATTGCCAATTATGAGAGCTGGTATTGCCAGCATCCCAATAAGAAAGAACTGTTTGATTTGATTTTCAAGGAGCTGGAGGTCTCCATGATTCGCATAGGAAACTGGTATGAAAAGAAAGTGTCGGGTGAGAATCCGGATATTCTCAAACAACAGAAAGAGCTTATGGATGCGGCAGACCTGAGGTTGGGGCGCGGCAATTTCTCAATTATGATGTCCAACTGGCTCGTGACTCCCGATTTGATAGACCGACCGGGGGAAAAAGGAGCGACACTCAAAAAGAATAGTGACGGAGAATATATGTATAAGGAATTTGGTGAATGGTGTCGTATGACATTGGAAGCCTATCAGGAAGCGGGTATGACACCGGATTACCTGAGCATGATGAATGAACCGGACGGAGATAATAGTGCAGGAAATAAGGTCTGTCTAGGCTATGGTGCTGATAACTCGAGAAAAGCGGATTATGGAAAAGCGTTGGAAGCCACTTGCGAAGCATTGAAGGATGTGTCTGACCGTCCCAAGCTTGTCGGGCCCGAAGTGCTCGGTATCGGGTACGGGACTTTCGGAAATTATTATAAAGCTTTGAATCCCGCTTTGTTGGATGCCGCTGCTTTTCATTGCTATCATGGCGGCAACACTGCTGATTATAAAGATAACGACCGTTATTCATCCGCCCATGCATTTAAATCGGAATTTTTGAACCTGTCCCGGCAGGTCGGTGACAAGCCGGTGATGATGACCGAAAACTGTTCTTATCATCCCGCGGTTCCTGAAGATGCTGTGAATATCGCCCATTTTATTTCCAACTCTTTCCGTTATGCAAATGCCGCTGTTTATTTACACTGGGCGTTGTTGTGGGGATATGCAGATGCTACTGAGCTGAAAGAGGGAGGTGACGGTTGCATTGCTGTCGAGTGGCCTTGGAGCAGTTCGCGTTGGACTACGGAGAAAGGCTATGTAGTAAGAAGCGAGTTTTATGGACTTAAGCACTTCACAAAGTATGTAAAACCCGGTTGGCGGCGGATTGGGACAGAGTTTGAACTTCTGGAGACGGAAGTGGTCGCTTTTCAAGACCCTAATGAGCACCAGATAGCTGTCATCTTGATAAATTACTCGGAACAAAAGGAAAAAACAGTCAGATTGGAGAGTATCGGGAGCAAAGAAGTTTCTTCCGTAAGGAAAGTAATACGGACGGATACACGAAAAGACAGTTGGTATCAGGAACTGAAAGATACCGACCCGTTTGTTGGATTTGTGCTGCCGGCAATGAGCGTCACTACAGTTTATTTCAAATTAAAAACAAATTGAAACGTATTTAAAAGGCTGATAAACGTATGTACAAATGGATGTTACATCTCAAATAGTGTCATTGGATACGAATTTATACTTTTGTATCGGACGGTTAGCCGGATGATTTGATACGAGATTATGAAGCAATATTTTATAAATGTAATATATATGAAGAACAATTATTTCTTAAGATGTGTGCTGCTGGCCGGATTATTTCCGGTTTTCATGATTTTTGCAGTCACTCCTGCTTGTGCGGCCGGAGGTGCATTTTCCCCTCTTCCGCATTCTGTCTCCGAGGGAGATATTACAGTTACCGGTAAAGTGGTTGATGAGGGCGGGGAACCTTTGATTGGGGTTAGTATTCAGGTGAGAGGTACCAGTAAAGGTACTACGACTGATGTGAACGGTAGCTATACGTTGAATATGGCATCAGGTTCCACGCTTGTATTTTCATATATCGGGATGAAAACTGTCCAGCGGAAAGTTGCGAAAGGCGGCAGGATGGACGTCACCATGGAGAATGATGAGAACATGCTGGACGAAGTCGTGGCAATTGGATATGGCTCGATGAAACGTTCGGACTTGACTGGCTCGGTAGTGTCCGTCAGTGCCAAGTCTATTGAGGAATCAATGGCTTCGACCATTGACCAGGCATTGCAGGGACGTGCGGCAGGACTGCAAATGACGCAGAACTCCGGTGTTCCCGGTGGAGGTACTTCTATCCAGATTCGCGGCGTAAATTCACTAAACAGTACCAATGAGCCTATCTATGTAGTGGATGGAGTAATCATTTCCGGTGAGACAGGTTCCAATACGAGTAACGCCATAGCGGGCATCAATCCGGCTGATATTGAAAGTATCGAGATTCTGAAAGATGCTTCGGCCACGGCCATTTACGGTGCACAGGCGGCTAACGGAGTAATATTGATTACTATGAAATCGGGAGTGACCGGTAAGCCGCGGATTAATTTCCAGATTTCTATGGGAAATCAGGAAGTACCGAAGAAAATCGACATGATGAATTTGCGTGAGTATGCCCGTCACTATAATGAATTGTACGCTCTTATAAATGCCAGCAGAGTGAAAGATGCTTTCAGCCATCCCGAAACTTTAGGTGACGGTACTAACTGGCAGGATGAGATATTCCGTAATGCTCTGTTGCAGAACTATAACCTGTCGGTTCGCGGTGGGACAAAAACGGTCAGTTATAACCTGTCCGGCGGATATCTGAGTCAGGATGGTATTTGTATCGGTTCGGATTTTGAACGTTATACCTTCCGTATGGGAACAGAGATACAAGCTACTTCCAAAGTTCGTTTCGGAGGTACGGTGAATGTGTCCTATACCAAGCAAAGTACAGGTATGGCCAACTGGTCTATCATTCCCAATGCGCTTTATCAGGCTCCTGACGTTCCGGTGCGTGATGCAAGCGGCAATTTTACCGGGCCGGAAGAGGACGACCAGGCGAACTTGAGCAATTATAACAATCCGGTGGCATTGGCTGCATTAACCCAGCGGAATAATGAAAAAGGTGGTGCACGTGCCAATCTTTTCATGAAAATCAATCCTTGGAAATGGTTGACCTACCGGACTGACTTTACGGCAGACGGCAATATCGACAATTATCAATATTTCCTTCCCGAATATGAACTGGGATGGGCAAAGAACCCCTATCCTACGAATGAACACTCCAAAAACTACAGTCTCTACTGGGGCTGGAAGAATGTAGTGACGATGGAAAAGACATTCAAGCGCAAGCACAAGACAAGTCTGATGCTAGGACATGAGATGACTTCCAGAAATTCAGATTATCTTCAGGGAAAACGCACCCATGGAGATAACGTGCTGACCGACTTGGATGCCGGTGACGCCGCTTATTCGACCAATAGCGGAAGGGCAAGCAAAATAACTTACCTTTCTTACTTCAGCCGTTTGTTTTATAGTTATAACAACCGTTATCAGTTGACGGCTACGGTACGGCGTGACGGAACTTCCCGTTTTGCCAAAGGAAACCAGTGGGGGACATTTCCGTCGGTAGCTGTGGCATGGCGTCTTTCCGAAGAGTCATTCTGGCGTCCGCTGAGAGATGTGGTCAACAATTTCAAGTTACGTTTGAGCTATGGTGAGGTCGGAAATTCCAATGTCAGCTCCTTTGCTTATCAACGGATGGGCACATACGTACAATCTATCTGGGGGACGAGTTTGCAGACTGCCAATATCGCCAATCCCGATTTGACATGGGAAAGTACCCGTTCCTGGAATGCCGGTATTGACCTGAACTTCTTTAATAACCGCGTGGAGTTTATTTTGGACGCATATATCAAAAAAACAAGAAACCTCTTGTTGCAACAAGATTATCCGGGATATATGGGAACTACCGGCAATGGGGCTGCCGCTGCCCAATGGGCGAACATCGGTTCTATGGAAAATAAAGGTTTTGAATTTACATTGAATACCGTGAACATTTCCAACAGGGATTTCCAGTGGCGTACGAACGTGACGTTCAGCTTGAACCGCAACAAGGTGGCAAGCATGAATACGCAAAACGCGTTTATTGACAAGACCTATCAGAATAGCGGCCAGACTGAAGTAATCACCCGTACGGCAGTCGGCCATCCGGTCAGCCAGTTTTATGGTTACAAGGCAATCGGGCGTATCAACAGTGCTTCCGATTATTTGATAGATAACGGGGATGGAACCAGTACGGTGAAGATTGCCACTCCGGTGCTTCGGGTGGGCGATTGTGTCGTTAATTCGGGCACGGACAAAGGCAGCCTTGTCAAGCAGGTATATATCGGCGACTATATTTACGAAGATTTGAACAATGACGGAGTAATCGACGAGAAAGACCAGACCTATCTGGGAAGCCCGTTGCCTAAGTTTACCTATGGTATCAACAATACTTTCAAATACAAGAACTTCGATTTGACCGTTTTCCTGTACGGTTCGTATGGAAACAAGGCGATGAACTATTTGTCCCGCCGTATCACGAACCCTAATTCGAGCGGCAATGTGCACCGGTCGGTTGCCAATCATGCGCGTCTGGGGTATCTGGATGGTAATCCGGAGAACACTAATGTATGGAACATGTATATTCTGCCCGGTTCTAACGGCTTGTGCCGCATGTCTGTCAATGATGCCAATGACAACGACCGTATCAGCAGCCTTTACGTGGAAGATGCTTCTTTCCTTCGCATACAGAACATCGCTTTGGGCTACACACTGCCCAAGCAATGGCTGAAGAAGTTGAAGATAGAGAATGCACGGATTTATGCGAATATCAAAAATGTATATACATTCACGGGATATGACGGCTATGACCCGGAAATAGGTTCCACACAGGCACAGTATTCCTATTCCGGCCAGAGTATGTTGATGTACGGAGTGGATACGGGACGTTGCCCTTCTCCCCGGATTTATACGTTTGGCATTGACTTAACCTTTTAAATAAAAAAACTTCCATGAAAAAGAATATCATATTATCAATGGTTTTTGGAATGGTTGCGATGGCAAGCTTTACTTCCTGCAATGACTTCCTGCAGGTGAGTGCCACCAACCAGAAAGAAATGGACAAATCCTTTACTACCTATGACGAACTGCGTCTGGCTACGGCTTATCTGTATATGAAGCCTTGGTTCGGCTTTCACAGTACACGCCTGTTTGCGATGGGAGATGCACGCGGAAACAATATTTACGGTGATAACAACAACGAGACAGGCTATGCTCCTTACTGTCTTTTTACCGACAAACCGAATACCCCCGGCCTGGCAGATGCGTGGAACTCGCTTTATATTGTGGTCACACAAGCGGATTATATCATAAACGATTACGCTCCTCAGGGACGGATGCATTTTGAAGAAAGACTGGCCGATAGCTGTGAGGGCGAAGCGCGGTTTATGCGTGCGGCGGCTTACTATTATCTGGCTTCTTACTGGCATGATGTACCTGTCATGGAGAATCCGGTGGAGCATACAAACGCTTTCAATCTGGCACCGACACGTTTTGAAGATGTCATCCGTTATGGTATCCGTGATTTGGAGTACGCAGCGGAATATCTGCCGCTTTCGGATGCGGACGGGAGAGTGACAAGATATTCGGCATTGGGCTTGCTGGCACGCTATTATGTCACATTGGCGGCGTACGCCCGTGGCGGACATTGTACGCAATCCACTCTCGACTATTATGAAGCGAGTGATGCCCACGACCTTGCGGAAATACTTTACGGACTGGCTAAAACGGCTGCCGGAGAAGTGATAACCGGCCAGGGCAGATACGGCCTGATGGAAGATTACGAAGAGATTTTCCGGGTACAGAACAACAACTGCAAGGAGGTGCTGTTTGCGTTGCAGCCTTTGCAGGGTGTCGATTCTTACGGAATGGGGAATAGTAACGGAAGCGGCCTTTGTTCTTATTCGGAATTGTTGAATGGATTGAGTGCCTACAATTCTTCTTATATTTCTTATGATTGCCTGCGTATGCTGGTCAATTCGGGCGGACGTTCCCGGTTGCGTGCCAATGTGCTTTGTCCCGGAGAATACTACGACTATATAGGCACGCATACTGCCGAGGGCGGATGGTCTGCCGGATACAAAGGCGGGCAGAAAGCGGCCGGATTGGAAACCAATAGAAAGGTGGCGTTCAAGAAACAAGTGGTAGGCAGTGCGGAAGACACTAACAATATAGCCATTTCCGGAAATTCCGGTTTCTGCACACCGATGTTGCGCCTTTCGGAAGTTTATCTACTGTACGTTGAGGCATGTATGGGGACAAAGGATGAACTGACCGACCGGAATGCCTTGCAATATTACGATGATGTCCGGAAGCGTGCCTACAAATTGGAAATTGAGAATGACCCGGACTTCCGGTATTACGATACCAATTTCCTTACACGCAATGACTTGATGAAAGAATATCGTATGGAATTTTTCATGGAGGGGCTTTGGTGGCCTACTTTGGTGAGACGCTCCTTCTATGATATGAAGTGGGTGACAGAGTTTATTAACAATGAACTGGTTATCATGACTGAAGGTGCTGAAGGAGAACTGGTGCGTAGCGACGAATGGGACAGTAACAGATGGTATGCTTATTACTATACGGTGAATAAGACAACGGAACAGGCAGCGTTCAGTTCGGACAGTCCCCGTCAGAGCGACGCTTCCAAATTGGCGGTGAGGGCAACCCATGCTCCGTTGGCGGAAGGGGATTATGTACACTCAAAGACATCCGATGATAATGTCTGGGCATTCTCTTACCCGGAAGTGGAAAGTACACGTGACCCGTTATTGAATACCGCGCCTATTGCTTATGATTTTAACAAATAAGATTACTGCTATGAAAATGACAGATAAAATAATAAAGAATTTGTGTTGGAGCGCTCTGCTGCTGTTCTCCTTGTCAGGTATGTTCTCTTGTTCTGATGATGACGATGATGTCCGGATATACAGCGTGTGGAGCAATATGCTCGGTGAAGATGCCAGACAGATAACTTCCGTATATACAGGGACATGGATTCGTCTGGACGGTAGCGGGTTCAGTGGTTTGCGGGCTATTTATTGTAACGGTTTGCAGGTGACGGAATACAATTCCACTTATATGAGTGATTCTCACCTGACGTTCAAGGTTCCTTCCGGTGTTCCGATGGCTCATGAAATAGAGGATGAGTCGGTGAGGAACACAATCAGGATTTTGACTTCTCATGGGGAAGGAGTTTATCGTAATTTCATCTTTAAGGATGTCAACAAGATGCCAAGTGTGACGGATGTGTCTTATACATTACCCGAGGCGGGAGATTTCATCACTATTATGGGTAAGTACCTCAATAGTACTTCTGCCGTTTACTTCCCGGGTAATGACGGAAATGAAGTGCAGGTGCCTTATATTGAAGGCAATGAGGATTTGGTCATATCCGGTGACGGTGCGCAGGTGACTGTCAGGGTGCCCGAAGGAGTAGGTGAACGGAGCGGTTCTCTCCGCATAGAAATGGCGGAAATAGGGGATAATTATTACACACCGAATTATATGTTCCATGACAAGGCAATGTTTGTCCATGATTATGACGGAACTTCCGCCTTGAATTACGGAGTAAGTTCCGGTGCGCCAATGAATTGTGCTTATTATCCGGCAGACGCGCCGGAGGCTTCCGAAGTTCCTGCCGGAGCCAAAGCGTATGTCTTTAGTATTCCTGCCGGTGCTCCGGCAACATTTCCGGTAGTTGCGGACAACAATTCGCCTTTTGGATATTTCCGTTTCAATACGGGAAAACAACTGGAATATCTGATTGGTCAGAGCAATGGGGAGTTTGCCAGAGAGACGGATGCCCGTAAAGTTGCTTTGCAGGCCGACATTTATATGAATCACGACTGGAGTACTGGTATCGTAGGGTGGCGTATGAACAAAAACGGCGGAAGAGGCAATGGCGAAAGCGCATGGAATGTGGCTTCGTGGACTAATAACAAGCCGTATAAATTCAACGGGCATTGGAAAACGCTTACTTTCCCGATACATACGAAGTTCGTTACGTTAGGAGAGGCGGTGGATGCCTGGAGTGCGGACAGTGGTATACATTCACTGTTTACCATACTTAACTTTGACATCTTGTCGACCGGACTTACGATGAAAGAGGCTGCCGATTTCCGGATGTTCGTGACCAACTTGCGTCTGGTATCTTATGTGACTCCGGAAGAATAAAGTGTAAACATGAAACAGATTAGATATGAAAACATTTAAATCGATTATACAATCAGGAACAATCACCTGTCTGATAATGACCTTTATTATGGGATTGTTCTCTTGCAGTGATGACAATGAAACGGCAGCGCAATTGTTGTCGCCTGCTATCCTGAAAGTCAGTGTTTGGGATGAAAACTCCGGGGAATGGAAAATTCCTGAAGCAGAAAGTAAAATCCGCATTGGTACTCCTCTCCGCATTGAGGGTACCAACATGGCGCAGACGATTGCCGTCTACATCAACGGTGGTCTTGTCTCCGGTTTTCAGGCGGAAGAGAATGCCATAGAACTTGTGATACCGGACATTCCGGTAGATGAAGGGGAGATTAAGGAAGTGAACCTGAATTTGATACGGGTGGTAAATAAGGCAGGTGCCGCTACTTGTACGGCCGAAGATTTCCAGTTCTTCGGCAGGGCAGTGACAGTAACCGGTTTCTCTTTGTCGGAAAATGGCGGAAGAACGTGGACGGCAGTGCAAGAGCTGCCGATAGGCGGTAAGGTACGTATTGAGGGTATCGGGTTGAAAACAGCCAATGAATTGTATATCAATGGTGCTTCCGTTGACTTGACAGGCATTCCTGCCGAAGAAAAGAGCGACGCTTTCTTAATTGTAACTATTCCGGAAACTCTGCCTTTCGGAAGTGCTGTCGGGAATTCGGACAACCGGAATAAGATGCGGCTTGTGACTGCCTATGATGACCGGACGCTGGATTGTATCATTATAGGCAAACAGGTTGAAATCACTGGTATTACAGATGCAAACGGCAATGTAATTACGGAAGCAGGGCGTAATTCGGTAGTTGTCATCGAAGGAAAATACTTTGCAACTTTCCAAAGACTGGCTTTCAACAATCAGGAAATAGTGCCGACAACGGTAGAAAGTAACCGTATCACTTTCACGGTTCCGGTAGATACGGAAGATTTTACTGTCGGTGGCGGAGAGCTGACTGTTGTAAATGCGTATGACGAAAATGGTGTCAGCCGTGAATTTACTCTTTTGGGGTTTGTCCCCAGTGTGACGGAGATTTCATATACAATGCCTAAACCCGGTAATGTAATCCGGCTTACAGGTGTCAATCTGTATGATAGGGCGAAAATCTTCTTCCCTTCTTCGACAGGTGAAAAGGAAGGTACGATTCAGAGCGTGTCATCGGATGCTACTTCCATGGAGGTACTTGTGCCTGAAGGTGTGGGAGATAAAGCCGGATATATCCGTATAGAGAGTGAAGGTGCGAATGTTGAAGTAAAAGGAATAGTCATGTTCTATAAACAAGGAGTATTCCTACAGGAGTTTACGGATGAAGAGTTGAAGTTGGGAGTTTCTTCAGGAAGTCTGACACAGAATAAATCTGCACTATATAACCCGGAGAATCGGCCCATAAACGATACTAACCCAGTGAATCCCGATTACTTTATTTACTTTAAGAATAGCTCTATTCCGGTGAGTACCAATAATCATGGAGCTTATTTAAGGTTCTGTACAAGAGCGCAGATAGAGAAAGTATTGGCAACGAATACGAACCTGACAACAGAGACTTTGATTAAAGACATCGCTATGCAGTTAGATGTGTATATGCCTGCACCTTGGATAAGTGGAATGTTGGCATGGCGTATAGATAAAGATGCAGGCAGTGTGAATGGCTCTCGTGTTTTGAATGTGGCTCCATGGACTGTGGGGAATTCGTTTGATTTTGGTGGCGAATGGCACACTCTTACCTATAAGTTTACAGATCTTGTATTGGCTACCGGTGAGGCGGAAACTATGACTTTGGGAGTTTGGTTAGGTAAATATGGAATGACAGCTAAGGACGTGACTAAGATAGCTACCTCTTTGTTTACTTTCGTTAATGGTAATTGCATGTATAGAAGTGGTCAGACCGCAGATCCTCAATGGAACTGTGTTCCTATCACTGACTTTGAAATGGGACTTGCCAATATGCGCCTTGTTCCTCTTGCACCTATTGAATTTGAATAAAAAAGAATCACATGAGAGTATCAATGAAGAAAATCATATTTGTGTTTTGTCTGTTCGCCGCAATAGCGGCGAACGCAAAAGAAGAGCCCGTCCAACTTTTCCCCCGGACGTACGGTTACTTCTCCAAAGGGGATAGCGAAACGTGTACGATTACTTATAATCATGCCTACGGGCAGTACGGTTGGAAGAATACTAAGAATATGGATCTTTCTACTTATAACTATATTGTATTGGAGATAGAACCGACAGATTCTCGTGTAGAAGTTCATGTCCTTTATGATGGTGCTGAAAAGAGTACCCGCATAGGGGAAATAGATGCCGGAAAAACAAAAGCTGTTTGCGAATTTAATAATATGCATAAGGTGAAGGCCATTTACATGGCTAAATCAAAGGTTGGCGTAACTAAGATTGTCAGGTTTGTATTAACAGATGAGATTGATTAAAGTGTTTAGTTCTTGAAATAAAAAGCTGATAAGAAGATTGTTGGAAGGATTCCTTTAAAGAAATAACCCTCGCTACGAAAGTAATTCTGTAGCGGGGGTTAATTTTTGTGTATAATTTTTCTTATTTACTTTCTCTCTTATTCTTCGATTCGTTCATAAACAGGTAGGATTTCTTGTATCCGCCGTAGTCTACAACCAGCTTTTCGAGTACGATACCCGGGTCAAGTGGTTTGAAGATTAGTGTCTGTATTCCGTCTGATGTATCCGGTACATTCAGTTTGGCTTTTTTCTCGACAACACGTCGTGCTACTGTCGGATAATATATGCTATACACATTTTCGGGAAGCTCGTTCAAGTTGTGATTGAAGTTGATAGTCTGCTCTTTGGCACCTTCGAATCCGATACTATATTCGTGTCCTTTACGGTCATGGAATGCAAGGGTCGATTTAACTATTACATGGACAGTTGCCTTTTTGATTTCTTTCGGCAGTTTTATTTTGTAGGAGATGGAAGCACCGTCGGTTGGCTGTGTGTAGGGCATCAGTGCCATGCCGCTCAGAGTGCGTCCCATATAAGGAATCACAGTCCATTCCGTGCCGGATGCCGGTTGGGCGGTGTAATAATGTTCGGCTTCAATGGCTACATATCCGTTCTGTCCTGTAAATACAAATCCGCCGACAGCTTTTTCCGGGTTTTTGATACGGAAAATCTCCGGCAACGTATCAGCAGGGAAATTGTCGTTCCATGATGTATAGCCGATATGCTTCTGAATCATCATGTTCTTCCATTTGCCGCCGGACATGACGTTGTTGTAATCATCACTCAACGCTTTGTCCCGTGCAAAAGCCTGCTCCACTTTGTCCGCCCATTCGTTAGCTTGCGGATTGTTTTCTTTATACAGTTTATGGTTCATGGCCTGTGCGTAATACATTTCATACAAATTTGCCATTGCCTGAACGGGGAAGAGAATCAACTGCTTGTAGGCATCCTTATATTCCGGCTTCAGTGAGAGGTATTGTCTCAAGGCTTCCGCTTCCAGCTTCAAGTACTCGTCGGATACTTGTTTCCATTCACCTGTTTCCAGATTATAAGTTTTACGGTCGAGCATTTCTCCCGTTACGCGTCCGTTGTATTTGCTATACAGGTTTAAGATACGTGCTGCTTCGTCTGCCTGGTCTTCGCCAAACTGTTGTGCGCAGAAACGGCGGGGATGATCCAATAAATTGGAAACGTTGAACTGCTTGGGATTCCACGCCATATCCATAAAAAGAGTAATGGGATATTCCATTGGTTTGAGGTCGCCTACGTTCAGTATCCACAACTTCTCCACACCGTAGTCATAGGTAAGTTGAAGCTGTTCCCACATATTTTGTATAGGAGTGACATTCAGCCATTTGGAATTTCTTGGAGCACCTACATAATCTACATGGTAATACATACCCCAACCACCCGGATGTTTGCGTTCCTTGGCGTTTGGCAGGCGACATACGTTCCCCCAGTTGTCATCACATAGCAACATGATTACGTCATCGGGTACGCGCATTCCCTTGTCATAATAATCCAGCACTTCCTTGTATAATGCCCATAGTTGGGGAGTCTCTTTGGCAGGACGTTTGGTGACTTCTTCAATAATCTTCCGTTGGTTTTTGACTACATTTTCCAGAAGTTTCACATTGGTGCTTTTACTCATGGCTGCGTCACCGTCTCCGCGCATGCCGATGGTCACAATGTCTTCCGTTCCCTGCATGCGTTCGATACCTTCACGGAAGAACTGGTCGATAACCTTTTTATTGGTGGAGTAGTCCCATGCGCCATATTCTTTGCGTTTACGTGACCATTCCTGATGGTTGCGTGCCATCGGTTCGTGGTGGGACGTACCGATAATAACTCCCATCTCACTTGCAGTCTTGCTGTTCAGCGGGTCGTCCTGATAGAAAGCCCAACTCCACATGGCAGGCCAGAGGTAATTGCCTTTCAGGCGTAGTATCAGTTCGCAGACTTGTGCATAGAAGCGGTGGTCGCCATAATTGGTGCCGTAAGTATGTTTCACCCATCTGGTGAGGCATGGCGCTTCATCGTTCAGGAAGATACCCCGATAGGTTACGGCCGGTTCTCCGTCCGAATACTGCCCCGGTTTGATATACACATTCTGTTGTTTCTTGACAGGAACATCTGCCCACCAATACCAGGGGGATACTCCCATTTGTTCGGAGAGTTCATAGATACCGTAGATAGTACCGCGTCGGTCACTGCCGATGATAACCACTGCTTCTTCCACTCCCTTGCATGGATTGGAGATGACTTGCAGGATGTATTTTTCGTTTTTTCCACTCAGTTCCTTCGGGTTGATTTTGCCAGTAGCCATCAGTTTCTTAATAAAAGGAGTGTTGATAGTACCTGCGATGATACATCGGCCGGAACTTACACTTGTCAGAAGCTCGGGTTTCGTTCCGCATACTTGCAGTATGTCTTGCCGGAGATTGCCGGCAGCTGTCATTACCCCTTTGTCTTCGGAAGGGTCTACATATATCGGACAAGGAACCCCATTGGAGATTAACGGGAAATGATTTCCTGCCGGTGTGAATACTACGAACTGTTCAGCGGCAAATGCCGCTATACTCACAAAGGAGAGATACAGGACTAAAAATAATTTTTTCATGGTTTCAATAACTTGATAAGTTGTTAATTATTTATCTTACTTTTCACTGCAACAGAGTCTTTGCCTGTTCAATGTTATGACGCAAAGGTATCTGATGTTTATAAGAACGGGCTTTTCATATGTTACAATTGTTTATACGGTTGATACCGGTAAACTTTTTCCCGAAGTTTTTCTTTCGTAAGATAAATAAGAAGGCTGCAAACTGTTTCGTTTACAGAAGAAATCTTTTTGATTTTGTATCAAACTCTTTTTGTCTTGTATACCAGGGGCGGCATTATGAATGCTGATATGCGTCAATAGCCTTCTTTACCGAGCCATGCAGCAATAACAGCTTTTGCGCATGTTCGTAGTCCAGACCCAGTTCTTCCATAATCATCCGTGTTCCTCTTTCCACTAATTTCTGATTGCTCAACTGCATATTCACCATCTTATTTCCTTTCACCCGTCCGAGTTGAATCATCACCGAAGTACTGATCATATTCAGAATCATTTTCTGTCCGGTGCCGGATTTCATGCGCGAACTTCCCGTCACATATTCCGGCCCGACAATCATTTCGATGGCTACATCGGCTTCTGCCGCCATCAGAGAATCGGGATTACTGGTGATACAACCGGTCAGGATGCCATGCTTGCGGGCTTCCCGTAGAGCACCGATTACATAAGGCGTAGTGCCGGAAGCCGCGATGCCGATAACGGTATCCTTATCGTTGATATGATACCCGGTAAGTTCTTCCCATCCTCGGTTCATATCGTCTTCGGCGCCTTCCACCGGATTGCGCAGGGCAGTATCTCCACCTGCTATCAGTCCGATAATCCACGTAGGCGGCATGCCGAATGTCGGCGGTATCTCCGAAGCATCCAGTACGCCCAGGCGACCGCTTGTGCCTGCACCCATATAGAAGATACGTCCGCCCTGTTTCATACGGGGGACAATCAGGTTGACAAGTTGCTCGATTTGTGGAATGGCCTTCTGTACGGCCAGTGCCACTTTCTGATCTTCACGGTTGATGTCTTCTAATATTTCTCGTACAGGCTTCTTTTCTAAATCGTCGTAGAGGGATGATTGTTCGGTTATCTGCATTGGGATGATTACAAATATCTGATTATAAGTTACTAAGAATAAACTATAATTGGTCGCACGGAACAGTGTGATACCGGATTAACCCTTCCATCGGGCTTTGGAGAGTCTTACCGATGCTGACGCCCGTTTCCTGTGCGGCTTCCTGCAATATCTCCCTGTAACAATAAGCTACCGAACCGATGAAATGTGCCGGATACTGTGCATAGTCATATTGCATCACATTTCTTCGTAGGAAAGCGATGAAACTGTTGAGGACTAACCGGCGGATGCCCGGCTCTTCCAAATGCTGCGCGATGAAAGGAGAAAGGCTTGCCAGGAAACGGTTCGGGAAAGGCTGACGGTAGACCCGGTCGATGATTTCGGGAGCTGTCAGGTCGAATTGTTTGAGGAATGCTTCCTTTACGGCAGGGGAGAGTTGGTTTTTCAGGATATCACCTACTAACAATTTTCCCAGCACTGCGCCGCTTCCTTCGTCGCCTAAGATAAATCCCAGTGGTGAGACGTTGTTGACAATTTCTTTTCCATTGTAAAAGCAGGAGTTGGAACCTGTTCCGAGGATACAGACAATACCTGCCTCGTGTCCGCATAGCCCGCGGGCAGCAGCCAACATATCCGAATAGGCTTTGATGTTGCCGACAATGGGTAAACTGTCGGCAATCGCCCGCCGGATGACGGGGGCTTTTTCGGGTGTACAGCCTGCACCGTAGAAATAGACGGAGTTAATCGTTCCTTCCGGTAGTTGCGGCAGGAGTGAATGGGTCAGCTCCTGTTGAACTTCTTCTTCCGATTGGAAGAAAGGGTTGAGCCCTTTCGTTCCGATTCGTTTGATAGGTGTGTCGTTGAGTACGACACACCAGTCGGTCTTGGTAGAACCGCTATCTGCAATCAGTATCATATCTTGATGTATATTTTCTTTTTATATAATATATATCCTATTGCCCAGTTGAGTAGGACGAATAGTATGGCATAAGCAAGGGAGCCCCCTTCATTCCCGAAAACGGGTTGTAGGACATTGGTATAAAAGGCCTGCTGCAAGGAAGTGCTTTCTCCCTGGCAAGTGACGGTTATGACGCCTAGCAGGATGGCGAGAACATCTGCCAGTACATAGATAAAAAGCGGATTCACTCCGAAAGACTCGAAAAAACGGCTCCATTTCTTGTATCCTTTTATGTCGATTATCCAAACAAGCAAAGCCAGCAGACTGGAACCTAGTCCGCAAGTGACCAGGACAAAAGTCGGTGACCATATCTTTTTGTTGAACGGGCAGCCGTAGCTGAGCAGGAAACCTGCGAAAGTGAGGATAGTTCCGATAAGGAAGAGCCGTTCTAGTTTCTCGCGGATATCTTTTACTTCCATCAATAGTTTGCCGACGCATAAACCTATCAGTACGTGTGCGATGGAAGGAATAGTGCTGAGAAGCCCTTCCGGGTCGATGTGGTTGTCCTGATACATGTGTGCGTCTCCAAGGATGCTGCGGTCTACAATGGAAAGAATGTTTGTTTCATTGTAGGCGAATCCGTTGCCGGTGATGAGGATGATAAAGTAGCCTGCTAATAATACAAAAATCAGATAAGGTATATACTTGTGTTTGATAAGCAAAGCGATTAATGCGGACGCTCCGTAGCAAAGGGCAAGTCGCTGCATCACTCCCAAAACCCGGATTTGGGCAAAGGGGAGCGGGTCGTGATGGTAGCAAAGCAAGGCAAACCAGTTGATGGCAATGCCGATAAGGAAGATGACGATGGTTCTTTTGATAATCTTCAGGGCAGCGGGGGTACTGAACGTGAAGTTATACTTTCTGAGTGAGATGTAGGTGGAGATTCCCATGATAAACATGAAGAAAGGGAAAACCAGGTCTGTGGGGGTAAGACCATTCCATTGAGCATGTTTAAGAGGAGAATATACGTATCCCCAAGACCCCGGATTATTTACCAGAATCATTCCTGCGATGGTAATGCCCCGCATTACATCGAGTGCCAACAGGCGTTTGTTACTTGTTACATTCATGACTGTTACTTGTTAATGTGTTAAGTTATTAAGTAAATTGTTTATTGTTTCTTTCCAAAAGAATCATCCAACCGGTTGCGAATCATTAATGAAGCGATAATGCCGGGTATGGTACAAATACATACCCAGATAAAGAAGCTGGTGTAACTGGTGTGTTCCTGTATCCAGCCTGCGGGCATTCCCGGAATCATCATGCCCAGTGCCATAAATCCCGTTCCGATGGCGTAATGGGCAGTCTTGTGCTCGCCTTCCGCAATATAAATCAGATAAAGCATATAAGCTGTGAAGCCGAAGCCGTAGCCCAGTTGCTCGATAGCTACACAGATGGCTATAAACAGGGGATTATCCGGAGTGGTGGCAGCCATCCATACGTATAAAATATCCGGCAGGTTGATGGCTAGTGCCATGGGGAGTATCCATTTCCTGAATCCGTCTCGTGAAACAAGGAAACCGCTGATAATTCCACCGACTAGCAGGGCTATGACACCTATCGTGCCGTAAATCATGCCGACTGTTGCCGTAGATAATCCCAGTCCGCCTTTATCCGTAGTATCGAGCAGGAAAGGAGAGGCTATTTTGGTTAATTGCGACTCTCCCAAACGGTAGGTGAGCAGGAAGAAGAACATAAGTCCCAAATGCTTTTTTTTGAAGAAAGTGACGAAAGTCAGGAGAAAATCTTCCAATAACTTTCCCGGTGTCAGTCCGGGGCGTTTGACATCAGAACTGGGGCGGGGCAGAATAAAGCGATGGTATAGGGTAAGCGCAAGAAATAATCCTGCCATAAAGTAAAACGTGATGCTCCATGCCAAAGGAATGTTGTTTTGCGATGTCTCCAACCATCCTGCCAGCATCACAAGAATACCTTGACCGAAAATATTGGCGAGCCGGTAGAATGTATTTCGGATACCTACAAAGAAAGATTGCTCTTTGTTGTTGAGCCCGAGCATATAGAAACCGTCCGCTGCTATGTCATGCGTAGCCGAACTGAACGCCAACAGCCAGAAAAAGGCAAGGGTGAATTGCACATAGTGGGGCGTAGGAATAAAAAAGGCTATTCCTGCAAATCCGGCAGCAATGAGTCCTTGCATGGCGATAACCCAGGCACGCTTCGTTTTAACCAAATCGACGAAAGGACTCCACAAAGGCTTGATAGTCCAGGGGAGATAAAGCCAGGAAGTATATAAGGCTATTTCCGTATTGGATAATCCCAGGCGCTTGTACATGATGACGGCAATAGTCATTACCGCTACATAGGGCAGCCCTTCTGCAAAGTAGAGGGTTGGAATCCAGCTCCAGGGATTTTTGTTTATGGTTGGCGTTGTCATGGTATCAGTCTGATTTTATTTATATTGTCTCTCAATCATACTACCGGGGTAGTAGTGAGATAGTATCTCTTCGTATTTATAACCTTGTTCTCCCATTACGGCAGCACCAATCTGGCAAAGTCCCACTCCATGTCCCCATCCGGCGCCGGTGAGGATAAAGCGGGAAGGGATTTTTTGCTCTTCTTCTTCGTATTTTCTATCTTCTTCTTTGTATTCCTTATCCACAACGAAAGCTGAACTGTAGAGATGAGAGTTCGATAACGTACGGCGTATTTCCAGTTCTTTTCCGATGGTGAGTGTGCGTAGCGTGCCTACTATCTTCAGTCGGACGAGACGACCGGACGTTCCTCTTTCTACGGGAATTAAATCTATAATCTTCCCGAAATCAATGCCCGAGCGTTTGTGAATCAGTTCGGACAGTTCTTCTTGGGAATAGCTTACCTTCCAACGATAGAAGTCCGCAGTCTCCTGGTCGTAGTTATTTAAAACCTGACTGAGAATCTTCTTGTCCTGTGTGTTGCAGAATGCGACGGGCGAAGTGCGTATCCATTTGTCGGCTTCGGCTTCTATGGTCAGGTCAGGAAGTTTGTTTGTAGTTTGGCTGTCCCGTTGTCCGATAAGATAGGGATGCCTTACATTCTCCCAGCAGTTCTGGAATTCTTCGAAAGCGCCACCGCAACATTTGGAGAAGCGGGCGTCACAAATCTTCCCTTCATACATAAGTACCTCACCCCGTGTAGCGGAAACAGCCTCAATAGCCCGTGACGTTGAGGCACGTGTGATTCCTTGATAACGCTGGCAATGGTCATCGGCACATACGTCAAAGTTCTTGTGTGCTTCATGGTCATACCATTTGATAAATTGAGAATTGAAAATTGAGAATTGAGAAATGGCTGCGCTGTCCGGTTGCATCTTATTTTTTAATTTTTCATTCTCAATTTTTAATTTATTAAGTAGCCAGCTTCGGGAAATAACCGCATGTGCTTTCAGGAGTTCCAAAGAAGCCGTTACGCTCATTTCTGATGAAATCACGCTGGTGAGATAATCTTCGATGGAAATTATATTGATGGCGGTCAGCTTGTCGTCTTCAACGATAATCTTCAATTCACCTTTGAATCTCTGAACTTCTTTACGTTCCCAATGGAAATTGATACCGATGGTTACGTCCTGCAATTCAAAAAAAGAAGACGTCGTTTGTTGGGGAGTGAAGGACAATTCATCATATTCTTTTTCCTGCCAATAGATTTTCCCTTTCCGATAAACGGCTTGCTGTATTCCGGAGATTGCTATTCCATCAGAAGAAATGAATTCATCCGGGAAAGAGAATTGAATCTCTTTCCCGGAAAGAATACCAACTGCTATTTGAGGCTCTGTCATAAGGCGGCTTTAATGCGTTCTGCTATTTCTTGTAGTTTTTCTTTAGATATCGATACTTCCTGATAGATATCGTATACCTTTTCAGGAGCCAGTTTTTCCATATCCTCTTCACGTACTATAGGGAATATGCCGTTCATTTCAGCAATAGCAGGACTGATGAGAATTTGTTCGTCTCCTTTTGCGAAATAGCAGTCAGGACGGTGTTTGCTGCGTAAGAAGATGCAGCATTTGTAAGGGTATCTGGTTGCGGCTTCAAGTTCGTCTTCGTAGTTATCTCCCAAAAAATCTTTGGTGCATTCCGAGCCATACCAGGCAAGAATATTCATCATGGGTTCCTTGCCGTTGCTATCGGCGGATAAAATGTCGTAAATCAAATGAAAGGTCTTTGACATTGTTTCCTTACTATCCGCTTGAACATTGATTAAGCTGGCCGGTGCGCATACATAATTTATTTGTAACTGATCGTCGTCTATTAAATCCGTACAATCGTTGGAGAGATCGTAGGAAATTCCAGCCATATATTCTTCTTTTGTACAGGCTTGAAAATGGGCATGATCGGGAGCGGAAGCACCACATTCCTGCGCGTTTTACATGAGGAAGTATTCTCTGATGTTGTCGGTGAATTCTATCATGTCATCAAAATATCCTGCTATGGATTGTGGGCGGTGCTCTTTGTCCGCGATGGTGAAGTGGTGTTCAAATACGGGGTAGGGGTTGACCAGTATCTGATAATTCTTATAGCTGAGGAATTCTTGTTCTTGCGGACGGTTTTTCTGGCAGAGGAAACAAGGTCGTGAGTGAACAGAGGCAGCATCTGTTTGTGCCGTAGCCGAAAGAATACGTTTCGGGTTAAGGAACGCACCTGCTTCTATGAGGGTCTTACCTATCCATTTGGAGAGATCTCTTTTTTGCTTTTTATATTGTTCCAATGTCCGATAATTCTCTTTGGCAAGTTCCCATGAAAGGGTCTGCTTTTGGAATAACTGTTCGATTTCCTGCTGAAAATTCTCTAATGTCGTTTTTTGTTGCAGGATGCGCTGTTCCAATTCCCACGTACGGAGCCGGTCTTTGTATAGATTATTCCGGTTGACTTTCTCAACAGGCAACGCGGCATCCGAATTACCTTCCCAACGGCGGCAGAGGTAAACGACATCATACACCCGCCCGATTTGATAGTCGTGTGAGATTCTCAGGCCGAGTGCATAGTCCTCTCCGTAACTTGTGTTCGGCACATTGATTTCCCGAAGAATAGGAGTATAAAAAGCTCTCGGTGCTCCCAGACCATTAATGCGCAAGGCGTTATTCCGTCCGTTATCGGGTGTCCATTCTTTATGGTCGATGATGCCGGGAGCTATCTCGTTCATGTTGAAGTCCGTCATCATGTAAGTGCCGATAACCATCGCGCAATTCTGTTCATAGAAAGCATTAACCATAATTTGCAGCGCATGTTCGTCTTTATACACATCGTCGCTATCCAGTTGGACGGCAAACTTTCCGCATTTCTCGTGATGGATACCTACATTCCAACATCCGCCTATACCGAGGTCATCTCTTTCGGGAATGACGTGAATCAGCCGCTTGTCCGAACTAAGTTCACGTAGAGCTTCACTGGTTCCGTCTGTCGAATGGTTGTCGATGACAATGACATTGAACGGAAAGGTCGTTTGCTGGTTCAGTGCCGAGCATACGGCATCTTTGATTGTGCGAATACGGTTGCGTACGGGTATAATAACAGAAGCTTCATATTCAAAAGTATGGGAAGAGAAGTCTACGGGACAGAAGTTGGGATAAAGATATCCGCCGATCTCCTTCAAATGCTTGGTGCATGCCTGTTCCATTTCAATCTGTACCTGACGGTTTTTAGGGTCTACATAATCGAACTGCTTCTCACCGCTTTTCCGCTTGTCGCTTTCTACTTCGGTATATAGATATTCGTTGATATGTACCAGTCTGCTCTTTTGGGATGTTTTAAGTCTCAAATCATACAAGCCTGCATATTGATATTCCTCTTCCGTATCTTTTATCGCTTCCTTGAATGTGTTGGCATTGAACAGTAATACCGAACCGAAATCGAAATCATCTCGTAGGCTACCGGGTTGATAGTCAATGACCGGAGCAGGTTTTAGCACATCGTCCATTTGTTGGTAATGGTCTGCATAGACCATGCCTGCTTGGGTCATTTCCATGACTTGAACCATTCTTTCAAGAGCGAACATGCCTAGTCGCAGCGCAGTACGTTTGGTGTAAACTAAAGTATATGCTTTATCAGAATGTTCTGCAATAGCCCGCATCGCTTGTGTCGATTGCATTTTCTCTACGGAGATGAGTTCGCATCCGGGGATGCAGACATTGGTAATCGGTGATGCCAATAAATAAATCTTGTCTACCAGTGTCGATGCTCGTAACTCCTTAACCGTCCGCATCGTTTCTTCCAACCTGCTGAAAGGAAGAAAACAGTTGATTGTTGTTTTCATTATTTTATTTCTTGTTTTGTAGTATGAGTTGTGAAAGATGTTTCTTTGTCTTGTCTTTTGATGAGCAAACAAAGCCCGAGGAATGTGAACAGGGCATTGATAATCAACAACTCGTAACTGATTTGGTAACCGTTGAACCAGGCTTCCGAATTTCTTTGCAGGATATAGCAAAGGACAGGAGAAGCAATAGCTACCAACGGAATATATTTATCATAAACTTGTTTCTTAGTGAAAATACCGAAGGCAAATAGTCCTAAGATAGGGCCATACGTATAACTGGCCAACGTATAGATAGCATCAATCACACTGGTATTGTTCAGCAGATTGAAAACGAAAATGACCGCCCCCATAACGACTGCCATGCCAATGTGTACATGCTTGCGAATCTTGCTAAGTGCCGCGTCCCCTTTTTTCTGTGCATGTAGGATGTCTACGGTAAAGGAAGTGGTCAGTGCTGTCAAGGCAGATCCTGCCGCAGAATAGGCGGAAGCTATCAGCCCGATAATGAACAATATTCCGACTATGCCGGGAAAATAATCTCCGGTGGCGACCATCGGAAATAGCTCATCGCTTTTTCCCGGATTCTCAATACCCTGCTGCGCTGTAAAAGTATAAAGCAACACTCCCAGCATCAGGAAAAGCAGAATGACAAAGAACTGCGAAATGCCGCTTGTAATCATGTTCTTCTGCGAGTCCCGGAAATTCTTGCAACTGAGATTGCGCTGCATCATATCCTGGTCTAGCCCGTTCATGGCAATGACGGTGAATACCCCTGCCAGAAATTGCTTGAAGAAATACCGCTTGTCATTGACATCATCAAAAAAGAATGTCTTGGAGAAGTCACTGTCCGAAATCGTAGTGACCAGACCGTTGAAATTCAGGTGCAGACTGGAAGCGATGTAATAGATACAAAGGACGACAGAAACTACCAGGCAGAATGTTTTCAGGACATCTGTCCATATCAATGACTTCACCCCGCCGCGGAATGTATAGAGCCATACGATAAATACGGTTAGGATAACATTCAGCAAGAACGGGAGATGAAAAGGTTCGAAGATAAGCAGTTGCAATGTCAGGCATACGAGAAAGAGACGGACGGCTGCCCCCAACATCTTTGAAATAAAGAAGAACCATGCGCCCGTCTTATAGGATGAACTTCCGAACCTGTTTTCCAGATATTCGTAAATGGAAACTAAATTCATGCGGTAAAAGAGAGGAACGAGCACAAACGCTATGATAATCTGTCCGACTATAAATCCGAGTACCATTTGCAGATAAGAAAAGCTGCTTGCCTGCACCATACCCGGAACGGAAACGAAAGTAACCCCGGAGATTGTGGAACCGATCATGGCAAAGGCTACGATATACCAAGCTGATTTACGATTCCCTACAAAGAATCCTTCATTGTCGGCTTTGCGTCCTGCTATATAAGAAATAGTGAACAGGATTATAAAGTATGCCACAATAGTAATAGATATGACGGCTGGGCTCATTATCTGCTGTTTAAATTCGTTTGGAGATAAAATATCTTGAATTATGTAGCAAATATAGCTGTTTTCGATGATATAATCCAATAAACAGATGTAATAAAGAGCATTCTTCCTCTATACAAATTATCAGCCAGTGTTTTTTCTCAACCATTCTCACCCCTATGAGAAAAAATACTCATACCTATGAGAAAATTTTCTCATAGGTATGAGTATTTTTTCTCGTAAGAGTGAGAATAACCCCTCGCCAGAGCATGCTGACAAGGGGATTATGTGGAACTCAAATGGATTATTGTTTCTTGTAAAGAAGGTATTTCTTGGATGCACCGGCATAGATGCCAGTATTTTCAAAATCACATAGGATGCTTCGGGTATCTTTGGAAACCTTGGGAATACATACATCTACTTTGACATACGACTGGCTTTGTGCAGGGTCGGCAATATGCAATTCCGCATTGTCCTGATAGATGTTTTTGAGCATTAGTGTACATGCTTTGTCCACCTTTACGGTAATCTCCTTATGGGTGAAAGTTCCTTGCCGGTAAAATACCATTTGCCAGATATTCAGTTTTTTATGTCTTACAATCTGCATCGAATCTGTATTGAGCAGGATTTCAACAGGATTCTTTTTATTGTATGCTTCAAGTTGTCGGGCGGAAGTTATCCCCGGTATTATGATATATGCATAGGTGGCGTTGTGAGGGGTAGTTCCGTGGTCAAATCCAAGAGTGAAGACTTCCCGGTGTTGCATCTCTTTCGATTCGGTATGGTTAATGTCATACCATGAGCCTGTTTGTTGCTCATTGTTCAGGTATATCCGCCCGCCTTGCGGAAAAATATATCCGATTCCGTTATGTAAAGTCCAGTCGGGAGAATCGTAGGAAAATTCTCCTTTCTTTATAGCTGTTTGTTTCTTGTTCTGTGATACTAGTATATTCTTGTCGTTCAGCAGGCATTGGTTGATTGTAGTGTATATAGGCGCGTGAGAAGTAGAATTGATTCCTGCTCCTAAACATACCACTTCATTATCGAAGAAGAACCATGCTTTTTTAGCACCGGTATTGACTTCTGCATAGTTATCTGTGTAGGAGTAGGCGGATACTCCGTAGATACTGTCGGATACGCCGCCGGCAAAAGTCGATGTTCCCCTGGTCTGCCAGTCGCTTGCAGCCATCGGAATCGTATCCAGTTGCGGAGCGGTTGTTCCGGGGATTCTGCACCAGTTCCATACGGGAAGGATATTGGCGTATTCGTTTCCTTGTGTTGCTATATTGGTACATCCGTCCGACAGGAAATAAGTCTTTAAGTTTTCTCCGTTACCGTATTCGCAACGCATGGTGCGGGTGGATACCATGCGGACGTCGAAAGTATATCCGGGACGTACGTGCAGGGTATAATCTCCCCGGAAATAATGTGTGTGCAGTGGTTGTAATTTATAATCGGCAGGCTGCTTACCTTTCAGGCGTGCGATGATGGTCTTATATTCGTCGGCATGTTCCGGATCGAGAACAATCATCCGTTCGGCAAACAGCGCGGTGGCGCTTTTGTCGGTTATATCTTTCCGGCTTATACCTCTGCCGAGTACGTCGAAGAGCATGTGTTGTCCCCGAATGGTCTGGTAATAAGTCCCGCGCATGAATTTGCTCAGAATCCGTATCTTTTCGGCATCCAACGCATATCGGGTTCCTTGCGTGTACATGGCTACCTGTGTGGTTCCTTTCAGAATTTCATCACCGTATCCGCCGATATAAAGCTGTACCCCATGTTGAAAGTAAGAGTTGTCATGTTGGAAACCTTCTTTGACTGTGTATTCTATCGGGCTGTAAGCATTTTCGAGAGCCGTTTTCAAGTCGGTTTCGTTCTTTTCCAGACAGGCACGGTAAATCCAGTGAAGCGCAATGTCTGTCCGGTTGGCACCCGTCCATTTGGCAGGATCTCCGCCATCTTTACGTATGCGTTGCAAGGTTTTGGTTTCCAGTGCTGCCGGTATCTGTTTTTGACCGGTACGCATCTGTATAAGCAATATGCCGATTTTCTGTGGTTCGGCAATTTGGTTGTACCACCAGTTGTTGCAGTGCGGATTACGTTCATACCAATATTCCAGTCCTTTCACTATCTTATTGTAAATGTCCTCGCTCTGATAGTAAGTGTTCTGCGGATTGGTATAGGCAAAAGCAAAATCATACAGTCGGTTTATGTGGATGAGAGGCTCCCAATTGGTGCGGTCGCGGCGGCTGTAGTCTACGTCGGTAAAACAGCCTTTGTCGGAGTTGTATTTGTTTAAAGCCTCGCCAATAAGTGGATTTTGTGCAAAATCTTTTCTTATTTTCTCCATTAGAGTTTCAAATTCATCATGATTGGAGATAACTTGCTTGTTGACTGTATTCTTATTGCCATCAGCTATGACAGGTGCAGACGTACACAAGATTAAAAGTAATATTCCGATAATGCGGCAAATATGTTTCATGCTGGTTTTATTTTAAATGGTTGTATCAAGTCCTTGCGGGACAAAGATATGGAAAACTATTGAATGAAAAAACAAGACTTCCTGTTTTGAGTGAATGTAAAGAAACAAACTGGGACTGTGGATGATAAAAAATGCCGGTTGTAATGGAAGTTACAGCCGGCATCCCATTTAGGATAGAACGTATCTTATTTATTTTTCATCATTCTGACGAATTTCCACTCGGCGGATCTTGCCGCTGATTGTTTTCGGAAGTTCTTCCACAAATTCAATCACACGCGGATATTTATAAGGAGCAGTCACTTTCTTCACATGATTCTGTAATTCCTTAATCAGTTCCTCTCCGGCACGTGCTTTATAGTCTTTGGATAGAACAATCGTAGCTTTTACTACCTGGCCGCGAATCTCGTCGGGCACTCCGGTAATAGCACATTCCACAACAGCCGGATGAGTCATCAACGCACTTTCCACTTCAAACGGGCCGATGCGGTAACCGGAGCTCTTGATAACGTCGTCTGCACGACCGACAAACCAAAGGTAGCCGTCTTCGTCTTTCCAGGCAACGTCTCCAGTATAATAGATACCATCATGCCAAGCTTCGTGTGTACGTTCCGCATCGCGGTAGTACTCTTTGAAAAGTCCGAGAGGCTTGCCTTTGCTGGTGCGGATTACGATTTGTCCCTGCTCTCCGGCTTCAACCGAACGGCCTTCGTGGTCGATCAGGTCAACATCGTATTGCGGATTCGGCAGTCCCATGCTTCCCGGTTTCGGTTCCATCCAAGGCATGGTGGCGATAGTCAGGGTAGTTTCCGTCTGTCCGAAACCTTCCATCAGTTTGATACCTGTCAGTTTCTTGAATGTCTCGAATACGGCAGGATTCAGAGCTTCACCGGCAATCGTACAGTATTTGAGTGAAGACAAGTCGAACTTCGTCAGGTCTTCGTGAATCAGGAAGCGGAAGATAGTAGGCGGCGCGCAGAGGGAAGTGACATGATAATTCTGTATCATTTCCAAAATGGCGGCGGGAGTGAATTTCTCGTGGTCATACACGAAGATGTTTGCTCCGGCAATCCATTGTCCGTAAAGTTTTCCCCATACGGCTTTTCCCCAGCCCGTATCAGCGATGGTAAGGTGAAGGCTGTTCTCGTCCAGATTATGCCAGAAGCTACCTGTTACGATATGGCCTAACGGATAAGTAAAGTCATGCGCCACCATTTTAGGTTCGCCGGTAGTGCCGGAAGTGAAATACATTAGCGAAATATCATCGTTGGTATTTGCATGTCTCGGACGTACGAACGGGGCGGCATTCTCTATTCCCTGATGGAAATCTTCGAAACCTTCGGGGATTTCCGGGCCGACGCTGACCAGTTTCTCGACAGTCGGGCAGTCGGGCAGGGCATCCTTGATATGTTGCAGGATGATTCCTTCACCGGCGGCTACAATCATTTTGATGTCGGCAGCGTTGCAACGGTAGATAATATCCTTTTTTGTCAACAGGTGAGTGGCGGGGATAACGGTTGCTCCCAGCTTGTGAAGGGCAATGGTGCTGTACCAGAACTCGTAACGGCGTTTCAGAATCAGCATCACCATGTCGCCGCGACCGATGCCCAGGCTTTGGAAGTACGAGGCGGTCATGTCCGTATAGCGCTTCATGTCGGCAAATGAGAACTGGCGGCTCTCGCCTTTGTCATTTGTCCAGAGCAATGCGTTCTTGTCGGGTTGTTCGGCAGCCCAGGCATCTACTACGTCATAACCGAAGTTGAAGTTCTCCGGGACGTTTATTTTCAAGTTTTTGTTGAAGTCCTCTTGTGAACTGAAAGAGGTCTGTGATAAAAATCTTTCTACCATGATATTATTACATAATTACTGCCAGAAAACGTACCGTTTTGCCATCGAGCGCTTTCATGCCATGTGGGAGTTTGGAATTAAAATAGATACTGTCGCCTTGGTTGAGGATGATTTCTTTGCCTTCGATATTGATAAGCATGCGTCCTTCAATCACAAGGTTGAATTCTTGCCCGTTGTGTTTGTTATAATGGATAGGTTCGTCGTCCCCTTTCGGTTCAACGGTAACGATGAACGGGTCGGCAGTGCGGTTCATGAAGCCCGATGCCAGTGACTGGTATTTATAGGCTTTCGTACGTTCAATGCTGACGCCTTTGCCGGCACGGGTTACGAAATAACTGCTCATCTTAGGTTCTTCGCCGAACATCAGGGCGTCGAGGGCAACATTATACGTACGTGCAATCTTCTGCAGCATGCTGACAGAAATGTCGTATTCTCCTGTTTCTGCAAGCCGGTATTCTTCAGCAGAGATGTCGCTGTCGCGAGCAATGTCCTCAGAAGTCAGTTCCAGTACATCACGCAATCCGCGAAGGCGTTCTGCTATCTGTTTAATTTGGTCATTCATACAAGTAGTCGGTATTTTATGATTAATAATTTTGTGGTTTTATTTGGATGCTTTCATCGCTTGGATGATAGCGGAAGTGAAGCCGTTATGCTCCAGTTCATTGATTCCTTTGATAGTGATTCCGCCCGGGGTAGTCACTTTGTCGATTTCTACGCTGGGGTGGGTGTCATTATTCAGAATCAGTGCGGCTGCCCCTTTCAGTGATTGGGCTACCATGGTCATGGCGTCTTTCGGGCGGATACCCATTTCGATGCCGGCTTGCATGGCTGCTTGCACGTATTTCAGAACGTAGGCGATGCCACAGGAAGCCAGTGCGGTGGCTGCCGCTATCTTGTCTTCGGGGATGAGCATCACGGTGCCCATTTCCTTGAAGAGTTGGAGAACGAATTTATCCTGTTCGTCGTTGGTATTTCGTGCGGCAACGAGTGTCATGCTTTCCAGTTCGCTGATAGCGGTGTTGGGGATAAGGCGGAACATCGGCATTTCCGGTGATACCACATAATGCGCCAGTTCCTCGAAACTGATGCCGGCGGCTACCGAGATAAGTATCTGTTTGCTTTTTAGTTTCAACTCGCGCATTACGGGTTGCATGAACCAAGGCTTTACGGCAAGGATAACGATGTCTGCTCCCAGCGCCGCTTCGGCATTGTTGTGAGTTGTAGAGATACCCGGAAATTCTTTTTTCAATTGTTCCAGTTTGCCTGCACTGGGGTTGGATATGATGATATCCGAGTCTTCTATCAGACTTCCTTTTGCCAGGCCGCGAGCGATGGAACCGCCCATATTGCCTGCACCGATGATAGCTATTTTCATATTACGCTTGTTTTTAATGAGTTGTCATAGACAAAGGTAACGGTAAATTGCGAAAAAACAAAAAGCAGCCTGAATAAGAAATAAATTTCTACTAAAGGCTGCTTTTATCGTTGGCTGTTTATTAATCAAATGAGCGTTTAGAGTACCTTCTTGAAGCGCGCGAGGAACTCGTCTGCTTCTTCCATGCTGAGGCAGAGAGGGGGCAGAAGACGAAGTACATTCGTGCCGCTTGCTCCGGTAAATACATGCTCGTCATAGATGAGACGGCTGCGCAGTTCTTTGATGGGTTCCTCGAATTCAAGCCCGATCATAAGCCCGCGTCCGCGTACTTCCTTGATTTGCGGGAATTTCTTGAGTTCTTCCAGCAGATAGTTACCTACTTTAGCTGCATTCTCTACCAGACTTTCCTGTTCGATGGCATCCATCACAGCGATGGCTGCCGAACATGCCAGATGGTTTCCGCCGAAAGTAGTTCCTAATTGCCCGTACACAGGTTTGAACATCGGGCTGATAAGAACGCCTGCCATCGGGAATCCGTTTCCGATACCTTTGGCTACGGTGATAATATCCGGCTTGATGTCATTGTATTGGTGGGCGAAGAATTTACCGCTACGTCCGTATCCGCTCTGAATTTCATCGAGAATCAGGATAGTTCCTGTTTCGGTACATACTTTGCGGAGTTCCTGCATGAATTCGGTAGTCGGTATCTTGATACCCCCTACACCTTGTATTCCTTCAATGATAATGGCGCAAGTATCTCCCTTGGACAGTTCTTGCTTCATCGCTTCGATGTCGTTCAGCGGAAGATAAGTGACGTGTCCGTTGTTGTTGATGGGAGCGATGATGGACGGATTGTTGGTTGCTTCTACTGCTAGTGAAGTACGTCCGTGGAAAGCTTTGTTGAAAGATACGATTTTAGTGCGTCCGTTGTGGAACGAAGCCAGTTTCAAGGCATTTTCGTTGGCTTCGGCACCGCTGTTGATAAGAAACAGGCTGTAATCATCGTAGCCGGAAATCTTTCCCAGTCGTTCGGCTACTTCCTGCTGAAGCTTGTTGATTACCGAGTTCGAGTAGAAACCAAGTTTGGCTACCTGGTTACTAATCATCGCTACATAGTGGGGATGTGCGTGTCCGATAGAGATAACGGCATGACCGCCGTAGAGATCCAGATATTCTGTTCCGTTCTCGTCCCATACCTTACAGCCATCACCTTTGACTATGTTGATATTATATAAAGGATATACGTCGAATAAATTCATAATTCTTTTGTTTTTAAAAAGCCGATGGCTTTAAGCGCAGTCCTACGGTTTCTTCCAGGTTGAACATCAGGTTCATGTTATGAACGGCCTGTCCGCTGGCACCTTTCAGCAAATTGTCGATACAGGAGATTATCAACAGCTTGTCGCCATGTTTCTCGAGGTGTAATAGACACTTGTTGGTATTGACTACTTGTTTGAGGTCTATATTCTTGTCTACGATGTGTACAAACGAGTCTTTCGCATAATATTCTTCGTACATACGGACGATTTCTTCCAGTGACACTTTGGTCTTTACTACTATCGTAGCGAAGATGCCGCGCGGGAAGTCGCCCCGGTATGGAATAAAATCAATGTCCGAATCAAAACTGTTCTGCAACTGTTGCAGTGACTGTTTGATTTCCGGTACATGCTGATGGTCGAATGCTTTGTACACACTCATGTTATTGTTTCTCCAACTGAAATGACTGGTAGCTCCCGGTTTCACTCCGGCTCCGGTACTTCCCGTAATGGCGTTTACCATTACGTCGTCTGTCAACATCAGATTCTTTGCCAGCGGAAGCAAACCTAACTGGATGCAAGTGGCGAAACAACCGGGATTCGCTACATGCTTCGCCGTACAGGTAGCACGGCGGTTCAGTTCCGGCAGACCGTAGATGAAGTCGTGGTCGTCACTCTTGATACGGTAGTCCATGGAGAGGTCAATAATCTTCAGGTCTTCCGGTATGTTGTGGCTTTCCATGAATTTCTTTGTGTCGCCGTGGGCTGTGCAGAAGAAAAGAACATCGATTTCGTCCAGAGGTAACTGGTCGGTGAATCTCAAGTCTGTTTCCCCGTACAAGCCTTCGTGTACGTCGGTGATTCTGTTTCCGGCATTACTGCTGCTGTTGATAAATACGATTTCAGTTTCCGGATGGTTAAGCAGCAGACGGATTAATTCGCCTGCCGTGTATCCTGCGCCACCAATGATTCCTGCTTTAATCATATCTCTTCGTCTTTATGGTTGTTATAGTAAACACGCAGCGGAGTGGAGGTCACTTTGATAAAGCCTTTCGCGTCTTCGGCTGTCCAGCCTTTCTGCATTTCACCGTATTCTCCGAATTTGGTTTTCACGAGGTCGTCTTCCGATTCCACGCCTACGGTAGAGAAAGAAAGCGGACGAAGTTCAAGGATAGCCGTACCGTTCACGTTACGCTGGCTTTCCTGCAACATGGCTTCGATGTCGCGCATCACAGGTTCCAGATACTGGCTTTCGTGCAGGAACATGCCGTACCAGTTGGCTACCTGATCTTTCCAGTATTGCTGCCATTTGCTCAGTGTATATTTCTCAAGGAAGCGGTGAGCGCCGATAATCAGCATCGGAGCGGCGGCTTCGAAACCTACACGGCCTTTGATACCGATAATCGTATCTCCTACATGCATATCACGACCGATACCATAAGCGGCACCGATTTCTTCTACTTTCTGAATAGCTTTGATAGGGTCATCGAACTTCTCGTCGTTGACAGCTTTCAGTTCGCCTTTCTCGAAAGTGAGGCGGAGTTGTTCGCTACCTTCCTTTTCTACGTGTTTCAGGTAGGCAGTTTCCGGCAATCCCTGTGCGGAGTCGAGGATTTCGCCACCACAGATGGAAGTACCCCACAGACCTACGTTATACGAGTATTTCAGTTTGGTGAAGTCCGCGCTGAAACCATGCTTGTTCAGATAGTCGATTTCTTCCTGACGGCTCAATGCCATGTCACGGGTCAGCGTGATGATTTCCACATTCGGAGCCAGTACGAGGAAAGTCATGTCGAAACGAATCTGGTCGTTACCTGCTCCGGTAGAACCGTGGGCGATAGCGTCCGCGCCGATTTCGTTGGCATAACGTGCGATAGCCAATGCCTGAAAGATACGTTCGGAACTGACCGAAATCGGATAAGTACCATTACGCAGCACATTTCCGTAAACCATATATTTCAAGCTCTTCTCGTAGTATTCCTGAGTGACGTCTATCGTTACATATTTCGCAGCTCCCAGTTTATAGGCGTTCTCTTCATTCGTTTTCAGTTGTTCTTCACTGAAACCGCCCGTATTGGCACAAGCTGCATATACTTCGTAACCTTTTTCTTTGGCGAGGTACATGACGGTGAACGATGTGTCCAGTCCGCCGCTGAATGCCACCACTACTTTTTTCTTCTTTTCTTCCATAGTGCTGTATATTTTTAAATGTTATTTCTTTCTTGTTCTTTTTTTATGTTCCGCGGTTCTGTCGGGTCGTACAGCATGGCTGTGCAGATACAGAACTTACGGTTCTTGGCAACCAGAATATCGTGGTTGATGCATCCTTCGCATCCTTTCCAGAAAGCCTCGTCGTCTGTCAGTTCGTTGAAGGTGACGGGGACGTAGCCCAGTTCCGTATTCATCTTCATCACGGCTGCACCGGAAGTCAGACTGAATATTTTCGCTTTTGGCCATCGGAGACGTGCCAGTTGAAAAGAAGCCTGTTTGATACGCTTTGCCAGCCCTAAACCACGGAAATCGGGATGAACAATCAGACCGGAAGTAGCTACATATTGCTTGTTTCCCCATGACTCGATGTAGGTGAATCCTGCGAATTCTTCTCCGCGGAGTGCAATAATGGCTTTTCCTTCTCTCATTTTTGTCGCTACGTATTCGTGTGTGCGTTCCGCGATTCCGGTTCCTCTTACGGCGGCAGCATTTCTGATAGTTTCCAAAATAGTGTCAACGTAAACCTCATGTGAGGCGTCGGCTACCATAACATCTATTTGTTGAGTGTCCATTTCTTTATATATATAATATAGGTATAATTATTCGATATTCGGAATGATGAGTGACAAGAGCTGACGTATCTTGCTTGTGGCAACCCCTTCACGCAACACCAGCATAATCGTATCGTCTCCGGCAATGGTTCCGAGAATTTCGGTGAACTCATTGTTGTCGATGTCATAAGCCATGCTGCTGGCATAACCGGGACGGGTGCGGATAACGGCTATGTTGCCGGAGAACTGCAAAGAGATAAATCCGTTGTTGCGTAACATTTCGCCGGCACTCTGGTCGGTAGAACGTTTATACATAATGTTGTTCGGCAGTACATATACATACTTACCGTTCATACTGGCAGCTTTGGCTACTTTCAGTTGTTTCAAATCTCGTGAGAGGGTGGCCTGCGTCAGTTCGAAGCCTTCGCGGTTCAGCTCTTGCAGCAGCTCTTCCTGCGAGCCTACCTCTTTGCTCGAGATAATCATTTTGATGGCGTCTAACCGATTTGCTTTCTTCTTCATTGTATAATTATTCTAATAACGCTGCAAAAGTATGCAATATTTGGGAGAAAATATGCATAAAACCATGCTTTTTTTGCATAAAAGTGAAAAATATGCTAAACTGTGGAAGTTTGGTTTTCTGTTTTGTGTCAAAATGTATATCCTTTCAATCAAAATACGTAAGGAACACGAGGCGGGAATCGCCTATCTTTGCAATGTAGGTAAATGGATACCTTAAATATATAGACAGAATACCATGAAACAAAACTTTTTTGCAGTCGATCTGGGCGCAACGAGCGGCCGTACAATCTTGGGAACTTTCATTGAAGGCGGATTAAACCTCGAGGAGATTAACCGTTTCCCCAACCATCTGATTGAAGTCGGTGGGCATTTCTATTGGGATATTTATGCATTATATCGTCATATCATTGACGGCTTGAAGCTGGTGGCTCACCGTGGAGAATCTATCGCTTCTATCGGTATTGATACATGGGGAGTGGATTTTGTGTGTATCGGAAAGGACGGAAACCTGCTTCGTCAGCCTTATGCGTATCGTGACCCGCATACAGTAGGAGCGCCGGAAGCTCTTTTCTCCCGTATTTCCCGTAGCGAAGTCTATGGCAAGACGGGTATTCAAATAATGAATTTTAATTCACTTTTCCAGTTGGACGCTTTACGTCGTAATAATGACAGTGCATTGGTGGCGGCGGACAAGATTCTGTTTATGCCGGATGCATTGAGCTATATGTTGACCGGAGAAATGGTGACGGAATATACGATTGCTTCGACAGCCCAACTGGTGAATGCACAGACCCGTCGTCTCGAACCGGAACTGTTGAAAGCAGTCGGCTTGAGTGAAAAGAATTTCGGTCGTTTCGTATTTCCGGGTGAAAAGGTGGGAGTACTGACAGAAGAAGTACAGAAGATTACCGGATTGGGCGCTATCCCTGTGATTGCGGTAGCCGGACACGATACTGGTTCTGCTGTTGCCGCTGTTCCGGCATTAGACCGTAACTTTGCTTATCTAAGTAGCGGAACATGGTCGCTGATGGGTGTTGAAACGGATGCTCCGGTAATCAATGCCGAAACGGAAGTACTGAACTTTACCAATGAAGGCGGTGTGGAAGGAACTATCCGCCTGCTGAAGAATATTTGTGGAATGTGGTTGTTGGAACGCTGCCGCTTGAATTGGGGGGATACGAGTTATCCTGAACTAATCAGCGAAGCGGATTCCTGTGAACCGTTCCGTAGCCTGATTAATCCCGATGATGATTGTTTCGCAAATCCTGCGGATATGGAGAAAGCCATAGCAGAATATTGCCATGCTACCGGACAGCCTGTTCCCGAACAGCGCGGACAAGTGGTACGCTGTATCTTCGAGAGTCTGGCTTTGCGTTATCGTCAGGTATTGGAGAACTTGCGTTCGCTTTCTCCCCGCCCGATCGAGACATTGCACGTGATTGGCGGTGGTAGCCGTAACGACTTGCTGAATCAGTTTACAGCCAATGCCATTGGTATTCCGGTGGTTGCAGGCCCTTCCGAAGCTACCGCTATCGGTAATGTGATGATTCAGGCAATGGCGGCAGGAGAAGCTACGGACGTGGCGGGTATGCGCCGGTTGATAAACCGTTCCATTCCGTTGAAAACTTACCATCCCCAGGATACGGAAGCGTGGGATACGGCTTATATCCATTTTAAAAACTGTATCCGATAATTTAATAAACAACCGACAGAATAATCATTTTAAACAATAGAATATCATGAAAAAAGAAGAACTGATTCAGAAAGCGTATGAGATTGCTGTGGAACGTTATGCAGCAGTAGGTGTAGACACCGAACAAGTATTGAAAACTATGCAGGATTTCCATCTGTCGCTTCATTGCTGGCAGGCTGACGACGTAGCAGGATTCGAAGTGCAGGCCGGCTCATTGACAGGCGGTATTCAGGCTACCGGTAACTATCCGGGCAAAGCCCGCAACATTGACGAACTGCGTGCCGATATCTTGAAAGCCGCTTCTTATATACCGGGTACTCACCGCCTGAATCTGCATGAAATCTACGGAGATTTTCAGGGCAAGGTAGTAGACCGTGACCAGGTGGAACCGGAGCATTTTAAGAGCTGGATAGAATGGGGTAAAGAACATAACATGAAACTTGACTTCAACTCTACTTCTTTCTCTCATCCGAAATCAGGTGATTTGTCACTGTCTAATCCTGACGAAGGCATTCGACAGTTCTGGATTGAGCATACAAAACGTTGCCGTGCGGTAGCCGAAGAAATGGGTAAGGCACAGGGCGACCCGTGTATCATGAATCTTTGGGTACACGACGGAAGTAAAGACATCACCGTAAACCGCATGAAGTATCGTGCGTTGCTGAAAGATTCTCTGGATCAGATTTTCGCTACCGAATATAAGAATATGAAGGACTGTATCGAATCCAAAGTGTTCGGTATCGGTCTGGAAAGCTATACAGTAGGTTCCAATGACTTCTATATCGGATATGGTGCTTCCCGCAACAAGATGATTACACTGGATACCGGTCACTTCCACCCGACAGAAAGTGTGGCTGACAAAGTCTCTTCACTGTTGCTCTACGTTCCTGAACTGATGTTGCACGTAAGCCGTCCGGTTCGTTGGGATTCAGACCACGTTACTATCATGGACGACCCGACTATGGAACTGTTCCAGGAAATCGTCCGTTGTGGCGCATTAGACCGCGTACACTATGGTCTTGACTATTTTGACGCTTCTATCAACCGTATCGGTGCTTACGTAATCGGTAGCCGTGCCGCACAGAAATGTATGACCCGCGCCCTGCTCGAACCGATTGCCAAGTTGCGTGAATACGAAGCTAACGGACAGGGATTCCAACGTCTGGCTCTGCTTGAAGAAGAAAAAGCTCTTCCTTGGAATGCTGTATGGGATATGTTCTGCTTGAAGAACAATGTTCCGGTAGGTGAAGATTTCATTGCGGAAATCGAAAAGTACGAAGCCGAAGTAACTTCTAAACGATAAGTTATGGATATTTTAATCGGCTTGTTGATTATAGCCATCGGTAGCTTTTGCCAGTCCAGTTCCTATGTGCCTATCAAAAAGGTGAAGGAATGGAGCTGGGAAAGCTTCTGGTTGATACAAGGTGTATTTGCCTGGTTAGTGTTCCCGTTCCTGGGTTCACTGCTGGGCGTGCCCCAAGGGAGCAGTTTGTTCGACTTGTGGGGAGCGGGAGGTGCTGGAATGAGCATCTTTTATGGTGTATTGTGGGGAGTAGGCGGTCTGACGTTCGGACTTTCCATGCGCTATTTGGGTGTTGCATTGGGACAAAGTATTTCATTGGGTACTTGTGCCGGCTTTGGAACACTTCTTCCGGCTCTTTTCGCAGGGACAAATTTGTTCGAAGGTAACGGACTGATTCTTTTGCTGGGTGTTTGTATTACGTTGGCTGGTATTGCCATCATCGGTTATGCCGGTAGCCTGCGTGCACAGAACATGAGTGAGGAAGAAAAACGTGCTGCCGTAAAAGACTTCGCATTGACAAAAGGGTTGCTCGTGGCATTGCTGGCAGGTGTGATGAGTGCTTGTTTCGCTTTGGGACTGGATGCCGGAACGCCTATCAAGGAAGCTGCTTTGGCAGGTGGTGTTGAAGGACTTTATGCCGGACTTCCTGTAATCTTCCTGGTTACGTTCGGTGGATTCCTGACGAATGCTGTTTATTGCCTGCAACAGAATGTGGCGAATAAATCCATGGGTGACTATGCGAAAGGAAAGGTATGGGGCAACAATCTGGTGTTCTGTGCCTTGGCTGGTGTACTGTGGTATATGCAGTTCTTCGGACTGGAAATGGGAAAGAGTTTCCTCACGGAAAGTCCTGTTTTACTGGCTTTCTCTTGGTGTATCCTGATGGCGTTGAATGTCACATTTAGTAATGTTTGGGGAATTATTCTGAAAGAATGGAAAGGCGTGTCAAACAAGACCATAACTGTGCTGATAGCTGGTCTGACTGTACTTGTCTTCTCATTAGTGTTCCCAAATTTGTTTTAAAAAATTTAGGTGTGGGTTATACAGATTACGCAGTTTTTTTATAACTTGCGGCAAAATCAGTGTAATCTATGCCTAATTAAAATTATATTATAGAATGAAATCAATCTTAGAGAATCGTCCGGCACTTGCCAAAGAAGTAAATAAGGTAGCGGAAGTTGCCGGATACTTGTGGCAGAAAGGATGGGCTGAACGTAACGGTGGTAATATCACTGTTAATATCACAGAGTTTGTAGACGATGAAATCCGTCAGATGAAACCGATCAGTGAAGTTAAATCTATCGGTGTGACTCTTCCTTATCTGAAAGGATGTTATTTCTACTGCAAGGGAACTAATAAACGCATGCGTGATTTAGCTCGTTGGCCGATGGCGAATGGTTCGGTGATCCGTATTTTGGATGACTGTGCCAGCTATGTAATTATCGCAGACGAGGCTGTGGCTCCGACATCGGAATTGCCTTCTCACTTGAGCGTACATAATGACCTGTTGAGCAAAAACTCTCCTTATAAAGCGTCTGTACATACACACCCGATAGAACTGATTGCCATGACACATTGTCCGAAATTCCTGGAAAAAGATGTGGCTACCAATCTGTTATGGAGTATGATTCCCGAAACAAAGGCATTCTGCCCGCGTGGTCTAGGTATCATTCCTTATAAATTGCCCAGTTCTGTAGAACTGGCGGAAGCTACCATCAAGGAATTGCAGGATTATGATGTTGTGATGTGGGAGAAACATGGTGTATTTGCAGTTGATTGCGATGCGATGCAGGCGTTCGACCAGATCGATGTACTTAATAAATCAGCTCTAATTTATATCGCAGCAAAAAATATGGGTTTTGAGCCGGATGGTATGAGTCAGGAACAGATGAAAGAAATGACAGTTGCTTTCAATTTGCCTAAATAATATTTTTACTAGTCATTGAATTTATAAACTTTAGCAACCGCAGCATTTTCTACCCTGGAAGGTGTTGCGGTTAATCCTTTAAACAAATAGACAACTATGAATCGCATTATTTTAAACGAAACTTCTTACTTCGGTGCCGGATGCCGGAGTGTGATTGCTGTGGAAGCAGCCAGACGTGGCTTTAAGAAAGCCTTTTTTGTAACGGATAAAGACCTGATTAAGTTTGGGGTAGCTGCCGAAATCATTAAAGTGTTTGATGAGAATCAGATTCCTTACGAACTTTATAGTGATGTAAAAGCTAATCCTACTATTGCAAATGTGCAAAACGGTGTGGCAGCTTACAAAGCTTCCGGAGCCGACTTTATCGTAGCTTTGGGTGGTGGCTCTTCTATTGATACAGCCAAGGGTATCGGTATTGTTGTGAACAACCCGGATTTTGCAGATGTGAAATCTTTGGAAGGTGTGGCTGATACGAAACACAAGGCAGTACCTACTTTCGCATTGCCTACTACTGCCGGAACGGCTGCCGAAGTAACCATCAATTATGTGATTATCGATGAAGACGCACGTAAAAAGATGGTTTGTGTAGACCCGAACGATATTCCTGCGGTGGCTATCGTAGACCCTGAACTGATGTATTCTATGCCGAAAGGTCTGACTGCCGCTACGGGTATGGATGCTTTGACGCATGCTATCGAAAGTTATATTACTCCGGGTGCTTGGGCTATGAGCGATATGTTCGAACTGAAAGCTATCGAAATGATTGCGCAGAACCTGAAAGCGGCTGTGGATAACGGCAAAGATGTAGTTGCCCGCGAAGCAATGTCGCAAGCGCAATATATCGCCGGTATGGGATTCTCTAACGTTGGTTTGGGAATCGTCCATTCGATGGCTCACCCGCTGGGTGCTTTCTATGATACTCCTCACGGTGTGGCAAATGCTTTATTGTTGCCTTACGTGATGGAATATAACGCAGAATCTTCCGCTGCTCCGAAGTATATCAATATTGCGAAAGCGATGGGCGTAGATACTACCGGAATGAGTGAGGCAGAAGGTGTAAAGGCGGCTATTGAAGCTGTAAAAGCTCTTTCTCTCAGCATTGGCATTCCTCAGAAACTGCATGAAATCAATGTGAAGGAAGAAGATATTCCGGCATTGGCAGTGGCGGCTTTCAATGATGTTTGTACGGGTGGTAATCCCCGTCCTACTTCGGTAGAAGACATTGAAGCTTTATATCATAAGGCTTTCTAAATCTGACAGTGTAGGTTTGTTTTAAATAGACATCCGGAGATGCTTCATAGTATACTCCGGATGTTTTTTGTTTCTTAGCGTGTGTTTTCTGAAAATAATTCCTATTTTTGTCCGGTTCAATTACATGAAAACACGTTGATATGACCGAGGACAATAGTTTAGGACTTGAATTTAAATATCTGATTGTAAATGACATGGATCGCAAGTTCGGTTTATGGGTCAATACGGTCGGTTATCAATCTATCCCGCCCGACTCTCCTTACCCGTTGAAAGAACATCCTTCCGGTTACTTTTTCAATGCTGAAAAAGGCAGGGTGCTTCGTGAGTACCAGTTGGTCTATATCACCAAAGGACGTGGTTTGTTTTCATCAGATTCAACTTCCGAAAAACAAGTTTGTAAAGGTCGGCTGATGGTGTTGTTTCCCGGACAGTGGCATACCTATCGTCCTTTGCGGCAAACCGGTTGGACGGAATATTACATCGGATTTGAAGGGCCTGCGATAGATGCTATCGTGGATAATTCTTTTCTCTCTCAGGAACAACAGATATTAGAGGTGGGAATCAATGAAGAACTGGTATCCTTGTTTTCCCGTGCTCTTGCAGTGGCCGAAGCGGACAAGATTTCCGCGCAACAATATCTTTCCGGTATTGTGCTCCATATGATAGGTATGATTCTCTCCGTTTCCAAGAATAAGATTTTCGAGATGAGCGATGTTGACCAGAAGATAGAGCAGGCAAAGATTATAATGAACGAAAATGTATCCGGCAATGTAGACCCGGAAGAACTGGCGATGCGGCTCAATATCAGCTATTCATGGTTCCGTCGTGTCTTTAAGGAGTATACAGGTTATGCTCCCGCCAAATACTTCCAGGAGTTGAAACTTCGTAAAGCGAAGCAAATGTTGGTGGGTACTTCCCAATCAGTGAAAGAGATTTCTTTCTTTCTCGGTTTTCAGTCTACCGAATATTTCTTCTCTTTCTTTAAGAAGCGTACAGGGCTTACTCCGTTGGAATATCGTTCGTTCGGGCGGGAGGAATAAATCGTGTACTGTCCGATACTTATTGCTCCTATTTTGGGAATATCATAAAAACTGCTACTTTTGTGGCAAGATTAATGTGTGTTACAAATCTTATGTCTTCATATGTGCAAACATAGGCTACTTATATTTCGTCTGTTTATTCTTCTGTCTCTTTCTTGGTTTGTATTCCCTCTCAAATCACAGGAATACAAGTTCAAGGCATTGGGTGTTGAGGATGGATTATCTCAAATAACGGTCAGTGATATTTGTCAGGACGAGAAGTCGCGCATATGGATTGCTACTTTGGACGGCTTGAATTGCTACGACGGCAATTACATCAAAGTTTTCAATCATTTCCATAATGACTCTATCAGTTACGGTAATCTGTATGTCACCCAAATGATAGAAGACGGTCAGGGAAGCCTTTTTCTGTTGACCTCTACCGGACTTTTCCAATTTGATCTTGAAACGGAAAAATATTATTTGCTTCCGGTTTCCTCTCCTTCTACCATAGCGAAGGGAAAACAGGGAGTGTGGATTGCCGAAGAGGGAAAAGTATTCTTATATGATAAGGACACCCGTCATCTGAAACAGATGTATAAAGACCTGAAACTGCCGGATACCGGGCCAACTATGGTGGAGGGCGTGGAAGGAACTTTGTGGATTGCCTTGAAAGACGGTGGAGTAATGCGTGTGGATACTTGTGGCGGAACATTTTTGGATATCCCGGGAATAAAAGTTATGAAACTGATTAAGGGCAATGACCGGAATATTTGGATAGGTTCTCAGGAACATGGCGTTTTCTGTTTTTCTCCACAGGGTGCCATGATACACCATTACGAGTATGACGATAAAAGTATGTACGCAGTTCGGGACGATATGGCAAGAGCTCTGTGCCAGGACTTAGAGGGGAACATATGGATAGGATATAGAAGCGGACTAAGTAAGATAGAAGTAGCTACCGGTAAGATTTTTCATTATCAGTCAGACCCGAACCGGATAGGTTCTATGTCCAACCGTTCCGTAACTTCTCTTTATACGGATAAGCAGGGAACTGTTTGGGTGGGTACTTATTGGGGCGGAGTGAACTTCTTCTCCCCGGAATATCAGCATTTTGTCCATTTTCATGCATCAGGCAAAGGATTGTCTTTTCCGGTTGTAGGCGCTATGGCAGAAGATAAAGCCGGAAATATATGGATATGTACGGAAGGTGGCGGACTGGATTTATATCAACCGGAACAGGAGACATTCAGGCATTTTAATGCGCATACGGGTTATCATTTCAGTACGGACTATTTAAAAGACATTGTCTTTGATGAGGCTGATAATTGTTTGTGGATTGCCGCCGACTTTACCAATAAGATAAATTGTTTTCATCTCGATACTTATCGGAATGATATATACGCTCTTGAATCACCCGGAGAAGATAAGGTGGGCGAAGCTCTTTTTGCATTGGCTGGTACTCCCCAGAAATTATATATTGGCACTACCTCGGCAGTGGTCAGCCTGGATAAACAGACATTGAAGCCTGAAATACTAATTCATCAGAAAGAACTGTTTACACATAATTATAATACCTTGCTGCTTGATTCGAACAACAGACTGTGGTTTGCTTCTGATGAGGGTTGTGTTGCCTATATAATTGATGAAAAACGGTTTGAGACATATAAGATAAACCTGAAAAAGAAAGTCAGATCCCAAAAAGAACTTGTCAATGTCATCTATGAAGACAGGGAGGGGGATATTTGGGTAGGAACACATGGAAACGGGCTTTTCTTGTTGGATAAGAAAGACAGTTTGTTTCACTTGCATACACCTGAGAATGTGTTGTCGGGAGAAAATATCAGGGTGTTGGGCGAAACACCTTCCGGCAATTTGCTGATTGGTACCGGTCATGGGTTGTCGATGTTGGAAAAGAAAGAAGGGAAAATAATTAACTTTAATTCCAATACAGGATTCCCACTGACTCTTGTAAACCGGAAATCCCTGCATGTATCCCGCAATCATAATATTTATATGGGAGGAGCTACGGGAATGGTTTCAATCCGTGAGAGCAGTTTGCACTATCCCCCGAAAATATACGATTTGGAATTGGCGCATCTATATGTCAACAACAAAGAAATAACGACCGGCGATCCAACCGGTATCCTGAATAAATCCTTTGCATATACCGACCGGATCAAATTGAACTATTCACAGAATGTCTTTTCCATCGGTTTTTCCACAGACAACTTTCTGCATATAGGCGGCGGTGAAGTGGAATACCGGCTGATTGGCTATAATGACGAATGGAGTGAGAACCGTTTGGGAAATGACATAACTTATACGAATATCTCTCCTGATAATTATGTTTTCGAAATCAGGCTGAAGAACTTCCCGGAAGTTATCAGGTCGCTGAAGATAACGATAACTCCGCCTTTCTATGCTACCTGGTGGGCATATACTATTTATGTATGTGTGATTCTGACTATTCTTTTCTTTGTTATAAGAGAATACAGAATACGTTTGTTCTTGAAAACCTCGCTTGATTTCGAACTTCGTGAGAAACAATACATTGAAGAGATGAACCAGTCCAAACTGCGTTTCTTTACTAATATCTCGCATGAAATCCGAACCCCTATCACGCTTATCCTGGGACAGGTCGATTTGCTGTTGAACTCCGGGAAATTGTCTACTTATGCTTATTCGAAACTGCTGAATATACATAAGAATGCAGGTAACCTGAAATCCTTGATTACGGAACTACTCGATTTCAGAAAACAGGAGCAGGGACTTCTGAAACTGAAAATTTCCCAATTCGACTTGTATTCCCTGCTCAAGGAACATTATGTGCTATTTAAGGAATTGGCTGCCAACAGGAATATTTCATTTACTTTGCATGCTGATTGCGAACAATGTTTAGTGTGGGGCGACCGCTTGCAAATACAGAAAGTGGTTAATAACTTGCTGTCTAATGCTTTTAAATATACTTCAGACGGTGGAAGCATCACCCTTGAATTGGCTGACGGAACGGATGAATGTATGTTTTCAGTCTCTGATAATGGTGCAGGCATATCTGAAGAAGACTATGTGAAGATATTTGAACGATTCTATCAGGTCGAGAATATCGGGCAGTACGGCGGAACAGGCATCGGGCTTGCTCTTAGTCAGGGTATCGTAAAAGCCCATCAGGGAGACATTACAGTAGAAAGCCAGTTGGGAAAAGGTTCTAACTTTAAAGTTAGCTTAAAGAAAGGGGATGCTCATTTTGATTCGTCCGTTTCCCGGATTGAACCGGAACAGGATAAGGAATACATTTATTACTCGGAAGATAAAGAAGCGTTGATTAAAGAGGTGCAGTCGGCAAAGAATGAGAATGGAACTACCGACTGCAAGCTGTTAGTCATTGATGATAATGAAGAAATCAGAAATATCCTGATAGATATATTTTCTCCGTTATATACCGTTGAAACGGCAAGTAATGGAGAAGAAGGCTATGAGAAAGTAAAAGTAATGCAACCCGATTTAGTAATCTCGGATATTATGATGCCCGGAATGCCCGGAACGGAGTTGTGTGCCAAAATCAAGAATAATATAGAAACCTGCCATATTCCGGTTGTACTGCTGACTGCGCTTAGCGCTCCCGAACGAGAGCTTGAGGGGCTGCGAATCGGGGCGGACATCTATGTGGTGAAACCATTCAATATGCGCAGGCTGGTTATGCAGTGCAATAACCTGATTAATACCCGCAGGATTTTACAGAACAAATATGCCCGTCAGTTGGATAATAAGGCGGAAAAGATAGCTACGAATGAACTCGACCAAAAGTTTATCGAACAAGCTACCCGGGTAGTGGAAGATAATATGGAGAATCCCGAATTCAGCGTGGAAACTTTCTCACGGGAGATGGGAGTGGGGCGTACCGTTTTATTTCAAAAGATAAAAGGAATTACAGGGAGTACGCCAAATAATTTTATCATGAACCTGCGTCTGAAGAAAGCCGCGTATTTTCTGCTGAATGCTCCGGAGATGAATATCTCGGATATTGCTTACCGGCTGGGATTTGGAAATCCGCAATACTTCAACAAATGCTTTAAGGAACTTTTCAGTATTGCCCCTACGCAGTACCGGAAATCGCAGGATCTCCCTACACAGGACTCTGCAAAGTGAATAAAAATAGTCATCTGAATTTTTAGACCTGATAAAACGAACAATTCGATAGGGTGGATTATGCCCGAATATCATACTTTTGCGGTGTTGGATAATACCAACTTGTACTTGTGCTTTCTTTTATTTGGTGTGTACGCACACACGGATTTTAGCAAACCGGGTATTGTATAAACTTTATCTAATATAATAATAATTGTATAGTATTATGAAGAACATGTGCGTCTATGATAAGTATAAAATAATATCTTATTGAAAGAATCCATACATTTCTTCTGATTAATTAAGTAGAGAGTTAAACCTTGATAATTAACCAATTTAATTTTATTCTAGTTATGAAAAATTTGCTGAATGGGGCAAAAGTGCGGTTATTGCAGTCGTTTCTTTTGATTTCCTTGAGTCTCTTTTTCCTTGCCGGTCCGACTTATGCACAAGGTGGATTTGCAGTGAAAGGAGTGGTTGTGGATAAGACAGGATTTCCTTTACCCGGTGCCAATGTGATGGAGAAAGGAACATCTAATGGAGCTATAACAGACTTGGATGGGAATTTCTCTTTGAATGTTTCAAAGAAAGGAGTTACTCTGACCGTATCGTTCATGGGATACACTGCTAAGGATGTAGTGGTGAAAGATAAAACGATGAATATAACACTCGAAGAGAATTCCAAGTTGCTGGACGAAGTGGTGGTAGTCGGTTACGGTACGATGAAAAAGCGTGATGTGACGGGAGCTATTACCTCTATTTCAAGTGAGGCTATCGAGCAGAAGATGGCAACCAATGTGTTTGAAGCATTGCAGGGTACTACTGCCGGTGTGCAGGTAGTCTCCGGTTCAGGACAACCCGGTGAGTCTTCTTCTATCAAAATCCGTGGTACATCTACTTTCTCTGCCGAAGGAGTCACTCCCCTTTATATCGTGGATGGTGTGCCTTTGGAAAGTATTGACGGTATCAACACCAATGATATTACTTCCATGGAGATTTTGAAAGATGCCGCTTCAGCGGCCATCTACGGTTCGCGTTCTGCAAACGGTGTGATTATTATCACTACCAAGAGCGGACAGGAAGGTAAAGCACGTATTGATATAAAATATAATCACTCATGGGGTACATTATCTCATAAAGTGCCGCAGGCTAATCGCAGAGAACGTCTATTGTACGACCAGTACCGTAAAGAGTATTTTGAAACGTATGGCGGCGGTAATCCGAATGAAAGTATCGATATCCTGGACGACCCTTTGAACTCGTTCTTCAATGTAGATAACGATTATTTGGATATGATTACGACTACTGCACAGAAAGATCAGGTCGATGTCAGCGTAGGTGGTGGTACGAAGAAACTGAAATACTTCATTAATACCGGTTATTATAATGAAAAAGGTATTATCTCAAATACCGGTTTCCAAAGATTGAACACCCGTATCAACTCGGATTATTCACCGACAGACTGGATGAATATGGGTAGCCGTATCTCTCTGACTTATTCAAAGAAAAAAGGATTGAACGAAGGTACATTGTTGAGTGCGGTGTTGACTCGCCGTCCTTATTTCAATACTTACTACCCGGACGGTTCTTTGGTCGGAGTTTTCAACGGACAGAAGAATCCGATTGCGCAGATTAATTATACGACAGACTTTACAGATTCATATAAAGCTAACTTCTTCCAGTTCTTTGAAATCAAGTTTAACAAGTATCTGAAGTTTAGGGCAAATATCAATGCCAACTTCTATCTTGATAAACGTAAGAAACTGGAACCGAGCCTTATCACCGACGAATGGCAGAAACAGAATAAGGGATATTCTTATAATTACCTGAACTGGAACTGGATGAACGAGGACTTTATCACTTACGCCCGCAAAATAAAAGGGCACAACTTTAGTGCGATGGTCGGTGTCAGTGCCCAGCAATGGCGTTATGAAAACGAAACTTTTGTGGGCATAAATTCCTCTACGGACTTTATTTATACCATGAATGCATTTGCTGCAAACCTGGACTTATCGGCTACGGGCTCAACATTGAGTAATCACTCTATGGCTTCCGTCTTTGCTCGTGTGACTTACGATTATTTGGGAAAATACCTGTTCACAGCTAATATGCGTCGTGACGGTTCGTCTCGTTTTGCTAAAGAAAATAAATGGGGTAACTTTCCTTCCGTATCCGTAGGATGGCGTTTTTCCGACGAGAACTTTATGAAATTCTCCAAAAAGTTCCTGGAAGATGGTAAGATTCGTGTAAGTTACGGTATCACAGGTAATGAAGCTATCGGAAACTATGACTATATCTATTCTTATTCTCCCAGTTCTATTTACGATGGAGTTGGTGGCGTGATTCCTACCCGCATCGGTAAGGACAACCTGAAATGGGAAGAGACTAAACAATTCAACCTCGGGTTGGACTTGAACTTTTGGAATAGCCGCCTGACAATTACTGCCGATTATTACGATAAATACACCGACGGTTTGCTTGCCAACTATCAGTTGCCGAAAGAATCGGGATTCTCTTACATGAAAACCAATGTGGGTGAGATGAGTAACCGTGGTTTCGAAATTGCCGTCACCGGTGATATTATCCGTACGAAAGATTGGAAATGGAATGCTTCATTCAACATCTCCAGAAACGTTAACCGTATCGAGAAACTGTCTGAAGGCAAAGCCTATATGGAAGGCGATATTTGGTGGATGCAGGAAGGTGGCCGTGTCGGTGATTTCTACGGATTCAAGAGTGCCGGTGTGTTTGCTTACGATGAATCGAATGCCTTTACTGAAAAGTGGGAACAACTGACTCCGGTCTTCGAGAATGGTGTATTCCAATATAAGTATTTGTTGGATGGAAAAGAATATTCCGGCAATATCCGTCAGAAAACATTGCCGAACGGCAAACCGTTCCGTGGTGGAGATTACAACTGGGAAGAGCCGGAAACTACTCGTGACGGTGTGATTGATGATAATGACCGTATGGTGATTGGCAATGCTATGCCTGACGTGACCGGTGGTCTGAATACAACACTGACCTGGAAGAACTTGAGCCTGTACTTAGGATTCTATTATTCATTGGGTGGAAAGATTTATAATGCGGCGGAACATAACCGTAATATGTTCAAATACACCGGAACGACTCCTTCACCGGAAGTTATCCACAACATGTGGCTGCATCCGGGTGACCAGGCAATCTATCCGCGTCCGTACAATGACGATTTCAACAATGCCCGTATGGGTAACTCGTTCTACCTGGAAGATGCTTCCTTCATCCGTTTGCAGAACGTACGTATAGCTTATGACCTTCCTGAAAATTGGGTAAAGAAACTGATGTTGAAGAATGTAAATGTCTATGCTTTTGTAAACAATGCTTTGACATGGACAAATTACTCGGGATTTGACCCGGAGTTCTCTACAAGTAATCCTTTGCAGGTAGGTAAAGACTCTTACCGCTACCCGAGAAAGAGAGAATATGGTATTGGTTTTTCTGCTAACTTTTAATTGAGAATATAGTATGAATAAGATAAAATATTTTGTTGGAGCTGTATGCCTGGCTCTATCATTGAATAGCTGCTCGGATTTTCTGAACGAAGAGCCGGTAAGTGAAATCCCGGCAGGCGATATGTGGCAAACTGCCCGTGACGCCAAGGCAGGAGTGAATGAAATCTACGGATTACTGCGTTCCACTTTGCGTGAGAACTATTTCTATTGGGGAGAATTCCGTTCGGACAACGTAGCTCCCGGTGCTCCGGTAATGGCAGACCAGGCACGTGTTATCAACAACCTGATGTCTACAGACGAGAAATGTGCGAAATGGACTACCTTGTACCAGATGATTAACCAGACAAACTTGGCTATCAAGTATATTCCCAATATCAGCATGCCGGATGTTGCCGATCGCAACGATTATCTAGGTCAAGCATATGCTTTGCGTGCTTTAGCCTATTTCTATGCTATCCGTGTTTGGGGTGATGTACCTTTGTTTACCGAACCGACGGAGAAATACTCTGATGCTATCTACAAGGAACGTACGGATAAGAATTACATTATAGACAATGTCATTCTTCCTGACCTGAAGAAAGCGGAAAGTTTGGTTAACCGTAATAAGAACTTTGAGCGTAAACGTATTTCTATCTGTGGCGTATGGGCTATAATGGCAGATGTCTATATGTGGGTTAAACAATATAACCTGGCAGATCAAACCATTGATAAAATGGCTGATATAAAATCTTCCAAAGGTCGTTTTGTCGATTTTGAGCCGTCCATTCAAACTTGGCATACCATGTTTACGGAAGAACTGAATAATAAACCATCGGACGATACCCCCGAAAATGATGAATACTCTACAAAAGAGTTTATTTTCCTCATTCACTTTAATATGGACGAAGTGGGTGTAAACGGATATAGTTATATGTATCAGTGGTTCTCCGGTTCGGGCAACCGTGCAGCCGTTTTATCAGACCAATTGATGAGTATTTTTAATGAATCGGATATGCAGGGCGATTTGCGTAAGGCATACACGGTGAAGGATTATCAGAATGGGAATGAATTGCGTAAATATATGGCTGGCGATATCAGTAATTCATTGAACAAGACTTGTGAAGTTGCTTACCCGGTTTATCGCTATACAGATATGTTGTTACTACAGGCAGAAGCCCGTGCCCGTTTGGGCAAATGGGAAGAAGCTTTGGATTTGGTGAAAAAAGTGCGCGACCGCGCAGGCTTGGCTACTCCTACGGCACTTAGCTTTGCGTCTGAAGATGAGGTCATAAATTACATTCTACGTGAACGTCAGGTTGAGTTAGTTGGTGAAGGCCGTCGCTGGTTCGACCTGGTACGTACAGGTAAATGGAAAGAAGTGATGGAGCCTGTCAACGGTATGAGTCAGGATGGCAATGAACTATTCCCGATTCACTACTCACATATATTGGAGAATCCGAAAATAACTCAGAATACATATTATGGTAATAACTAAAAAGCTTGAAACGATGAAAAAGACAATGTATAAAACGCTTTTCTTTTGTCTGGGTATGATAGCACTGGCCGGATGCGATTTGGACTTACAGAAGAATTATGATTATGAAGCATCGGTTGACGACCCTCATGTGAATGTGACTGCCTGGGAGTATTTTCAGGATCATCAGAATATTTTCTCTGAATTTACGGCGGCAATAGAATATACCGGTCTGAAGGATTACTATACTCAGACTGAAAACAAATATACTTATCTGGCTCTGAATAATACGGCTATGCAGTCCTATCGTGAGAATGTTTTTCCGGGTGTGGCTTCCATTACTGACTGCGATAAAGCAACAGTGAAAGATATGCTTTTGTATCATATTGTGGATGGTGAATATAGCTCGTATGGGCAATTACAAGTAGAAGCCATGTTTGTATTGACAATGCTTCCCGGTGAAAAAGGTTTGATGACCATGTCCGTTTGGAAGAATCCATGGCAGGCTGCCGTAGGAAAGATTTTGGTGAATGAAACAGGAAGCAATGGTAAGTCACCTCAACGCAATGCTAAGACTAGCAATATCTTGCCGACAAATGGAGTAATCCACATATTTGAGAAATATTGTTATTATCAGAAATAATCAGTATTAAATTAAAATGAGTTTATTATGATTCGTAAATTATATAACATCTTATTAATTGGGCTTTGCTTGAACTTTGTGGCTTGCGGTGACGATAATGAAAATATTGACCCTAATGCCGCTGCTCCTGTTATCAAATTCCCGATGGAACAATTGGCTGTCGATCTGAATAAAGTCGACAATCTGCCTGTAGTAGCTGTAATCAAGTCACAAGCCGGATTGCAGAGTGTGACAATGAAAATTCAGACAGTGGAAGGAACTGTTGATTATAAGACTGTAACGGATTTCTTCAATCCGAATTCCTACAGTTTATCTGAAAACTTAGAATATGACGCGAATTATCAGGCTTTTATTGTTGAAGCCACCGATAAATTGAATCATGTAATAACGAGTACGCTACCTATATCAGTGACCGATGTTGTAGAACGTCCTGTCATCACTTTTGATCCGGAAGAGATAATTTATGATGAAATGGACGAGAATCCGACTATTCCACGTACAACATTTAAAGTAACTTCAGAAGCCGGTTTGAAAAGGGTTGAAATGTACTTGGTTTCAGCCAGCGGACAGGAATCACAAGGTACTGCAAACTTGAGTGGCGAGAAAGAGTATGCATACGACGAAATGATAAATTATAAAGAAGGTGATAGAGGTTTTAAGGTCAAGGCGGAAGATACATATGGATATATTACAATTTCGACACTGCCTGTGACTTACAGGACTATCCCCGGGCCTGTACTGACTTTACCTGAAAAGACCATATTTGCAGATACTGACGCAAAGAAAGGTGTACCGATGAAAATTGAGTCAGTTCGTGGTGTTCATGAAATTATAATCTATCGTATTGAGAATGGACAGGAAGTAGAAGCTCTGAGAGAAACAAAGAATGGTGAAACAAGTTTGGATTATTCACCTGAAATAAACTTTACTGAGGCTACTTCACAACTTAAGATTGTAGTATCGGATGGAAGAGAGGATAAGAATACGGTAGGATATGTGACAGCGTATGTCAATATGGACGTTGCTACAGTTACCATAGGCAGTCACCCTATTGCCAATACTCCGAATGCCAAGTATCCCGATACATACGGTTTGTTGTCATTGAATGACTTGAAAACCTATTCTATTGATTATGCGATTGCTAACGAGAGTAATGCGAAAAATGTAGACGTTAAGTTCTATTGTTTTGGTGGTTCGGCTGTACCTCGTTTGTATTCTATGAGCTTCAAAGATAAGGATGGGGAATATTCAGGTTCAACAGGTAAACTGAGTGCTATAAGTGTGAAGAATGATACCCGCTTTGCCATATTGTCAAGTTTTGATTTTGATAATGCAACGGCTTCTTCCATAAGTGCAATCTCATCAAGTATCATCACTGCCAATCAATTGAATCCTGTTGCAGTTGGGGATATTATCGCATTCAAGACAGCGGATACCTCAACGGCAGGAGAAAGGGTAGGCGTTATGAAAATTATTAGTATGACAGAACCTAAAGAATTGGTATCCAGTAATGCGACTGTACGTGTGATGACACTGGAAATCAAATTCCCTAAGAAGAAATAACGGTTCTACTATATCGGGCCAACAAGTTATTGGAAGATAACAGGTGGCTTGTATAGGGATAAGAGCTCTTTGATAGTTAGATACTGTGTGCAGGATGAACATCTGGTACTGTTCGGGATGAGCATCTGGCGCATGGTTACTAACTATAAAAACGCTTCCTGTCTCTCTATGAAACGGATACTTGCAAAGCTTTATCTGCTTCTTGAGTAAGTATATGTATTAATTAAAAGTAATATGGATAGACATATATATCATCGCTTCCTCTTTTTCTGTTTAGTCGGGCTGATGTCGTTCGTGACAGGGTGTTCTTCTTCTGATACAGGGGAACTTTCGGAACCGGAAGCTCCCACTACACCTGCAACGGACGAATATACTTATTTGAATGTAGAATATAGAAAGTGGCAGAATGGAACTTTTCAATCATGGACAACTGCCGATTCCCGTGAAACCCGCATCATTGATAATATGAACCGGTATACTCCTTCATTAGAATATAGCCGGACTGCATGGGGCGGACGAATCGGTTTGCAACCCTCTTCTGTGACGGGAAAAGATGGTTTCTTCCGGATAGCCTATTGCGGTGGACGCCCTTATCTGCTTGACCCTGATAATGGCGTTGTTATTCTCCATGGAATCCAGCATGTTCGTCCGGGAGAATCTGCTGCCCATCAGAAAGCTTTCAGTATAAAGTTTGGTAGTGAAGCCCGGTGGAGCGAAGAAACAGGAAAGCTGATAGCGGATAACCATATCAACTATATTTCGTATGGCTCAAATCGTATTGAAACATTTCCCGCTACTATGCGTGCCAACCTGCTAACGCCGAAGACACAGAAGATTGCGTATGCGGAAACCTTGTATTTGCTTCGTACCTTTATGTGGGACATGAGTAAGAATTTAGGTTATCCTTTTGATGACGATAAGTATAATCGCCTGGTTCTTCTTTTCGAACCAACATTTGAAACCTATATCGACGACCTAGTACGCAAGAAATCCACGTTGTTTGCAGGTGACAAACACTTTGTTGGATATTATCTCGATAATGAACTGCCGTTTGCGAGTTATCGGAATGCTGACCCTCTGCGGGGGATTGACCTGAAACATTTCTTGGCTTTGCCCGACCGTTACAAAGCAGCCCGAATCTATGCCGAAAAATTTATGCAGGACAGAGGTATAGTCTCTTCCGCAGCGATAACCAAGAAAGAGCAGGAAGATTTCAGGGAAGTTGTTGCTGATTATTATTATCAATTGACGACGAAGACTGTCAGGCGTTACGATACGGAACACTTGATTTTGGGTACACGTCTGCATGACTGGAGTAAATACAATGAGAGAGTAGTAGTGGCTTGTGCCCGTTATTGTGATATTGTTTCCATCAATTACTATGGACGCTGGCAACCGGAAACTGACTTTCTGACCAATCTGAAATCATGGTGCGGAGTGAAGCCGTTTTTGGTTTCTGAGTTCTATACAAAGGCTGAAGATACCTCCTATAAAGGAACTAAGTATTCGAATACAGAGGGTGGTGGCTGGCTCGTACGTACACAGAAAAGCCGGGGAGAGTTTCATCAGAATTTCTGTTTGCGTTTGCTTGAAACGAAGAATTGCATTGGATGGATACATTTTGAATATAATGACGGCTATGCTTCAGACGGTAGTGCTTCGAATAAAGGGATTGTCTCATTAGAGTACGAACCTTATGACGATTTCCTTGCATATATGCGGCAATTGAATTTGTCTGTTTATCCTTTGATTGATTACTATGATACTCAATCACACTAAAGAATTTGTAGAGGTTTTAATAGAGAAAAAGTAGAAAGTAAAATAGTTATGAATATGAAGAAAATAAGTTTATTAGCCATTCTTTTGGGCTTTAATATAGCCTTGGGGGCTTGTTCCGATGACGACACAGCTCCTGTTGCACAGAATGAAACATTTCAACTTCCTGCGAAAGCATATGTTTTGGCAGAGCAGTCGAAACGTGCCATTGTGATAAGAGATACGGAGACAGGACGCAATGTTTGGAGTTGGGACCCTTATACGGCTTGTGTTCCTTCAGCACATCAGGATTGGTTCGTTAATCCAAGTGAAGTGAAACCGGTCTTCAATAAACGCTATATATTGATGACCGCTTCCGGCGGAGCGGTGGCATTAATCCGCATATCAGACCATAAATTAATGTTCTATGCCAACTGCGGGCAGAATCCTCACTCTGCGGAAATATTACCGGATGGAAATATTGTTACAGCAGAGTCAAAGTCTGGTGAAATTAATACCTTTGTGGTAGATACGATAAAAGTACTGGGAATGAAAGCTAATACCGTGAAATTGGGTAATGCCCACAATGTCGTGTGGGATAAAAAGAGAGAATGTATATACGCTACGGCTACTATACAGGCCGGTACTACGGCGTTATTCCGCTTCAAATATAACAATGACAATCCTGCCAGCCCTAAACTGACCAACCAGACACGTGTATATACATTTGACAAAGAATCGGGTGGGCATGATTTGTTCCCGGTCTATGGTGAAAATGATAAACTATGGTTGACGGCCGCTTCGGCTGTTTATAAGTTTGATGTTTCTACGGATACTCCTACTTGTGAAAAGGTCTATGCTATCCCCGATATAAAGAGTATCTGCAACGGACCGGACGGAATCCTGATGTTGAAACCGACAGAAGAATGGTGGGCGGAAGGACTTGTCAATGAGAAAGGGGAGGAACTTTTCAAGATGGGCGGAGCCAAAATTTACAAAGGTCGTTGGATGATTGACAATACCTTCAGTTATCCGGAAGAGCACGACTTGGTACTAGGTGAGGATTGATAAAGTTTAATAGGTACAATAGAATAATAAAATTAGGAATAATGAGGAAATTTCTTCTTTTAATACTGATGTTTTCAGCCGTACAGGCTTGGGCGCAGAATGGAAAGAAAGTATATGCGGACTTTCATGGTGTGCGCTATACCCGTCAGCATGATGGCAAATTAGGACGGTGGGAAATGTATGCCAATACGGAAAAATCAAGTACCGGAAGAAAATCGCTATGTTATAATGCCGACCTGATAGATGATGAAGGACGGCATGAAATCGCGGCAGTGGCTTATCCGCAAGTCGGGATGCAGTCGAATTTGGATCCCGACTATATCGAATACCAGATATTGTCGGCAAAAGCAGCCAAGATAGATGGCTTCTTTATCGAATGGGGATTCAGACCCCATGAAAACGATATCCTGTTGCGTGAAATGCAGAAAGTGGCGGCGAAGTATGACTTCGAGATAGGAGTAAACTGGTGTGACGGATGGTTGTATTATGACTGGATAACCAAAATTTATCCACAAGTAAATACCCGTGAAGCCAAAACGGAGTATATGGCAAAGTGTTATCAATATCTTGTTGATAGTGTTTTTACCGGACCTACGGCACCTATTGTAAAAGGAATGCCTGTCTTCTATCATTTCGGACCGGGAGCGAAGGTTGATGAATATCGGAAAGTATTATCAGAAGTAAAACTTCCTCAAGGAATGAAGCAGCCTGTTGCTTTGCGCCGGTGGGCTGATTGGGGAAAACTGGAAAATAATAAATACATTCCCGTAACTCGCAGTGATGATATGGATGCCTGGAAGAAAGTCGGCGAAATACCTACTGCATGGCTTCCTGCACGTGTCCGGGTAAAGGATCAGGAACATGCCGAATGGGATAATTATGCCACTCAGGATGATGTCATAGAGTTTATGAAACCTTTTCGTGATTCGATTTGGCACAGTAACAATCCTGCCTATACCATCAAATCTGGATTTGCCATGCCCGGCATGGATAACCGGGGATGTGCGGGCTGGGGACGCGGACACTTCTACTATATACCTCGCAATAATGGAGAAACATATAGCAGTATGTGGAAATTCTGTATGGCAGAGAAAGACAGTCTGGATATGATGTTTATCGCTTCTTGGAGTGATTATACTGAGGGACATGAGATTGAACCCACTATTGAGAATGGTGACCGGGAACTGCGTACTACTTTAAAATACGCTGCAGAATTCAAAGGTGAACAGGCAGATGAGCGTGGTTTGACCTTGCCATTGCTGCTTTTCCGTTTGCGGAAAGAAGTTTGTTTCCTTGAAAAGACCAAAATGGATGTATCCGCCTGCCAACGTTCGCTTGACAAAGCGGCATTATTGATAAGCCAAGGACGCTATCCGGTGGCGATAGGACTGTTGTCTCAAATAGAAAACGATATAAAGGCAGCGAAGTCAGCTCTGACTGTTGAGATGAAACGTCTGCGTGAATCGGATTTGAAAGTCCAGGGGAAACGTAAGTCCGGTGGATACAATGCCGAAGAAACTCTCTCCATATCTTTACCCAAAGAGCTAGTCTCTAAATTGCAGATGAATAACTATGTCGGATATCTGTATTTTGAATATTTGGATAAAGGAAATGAATCCCTCTTTGTACGGTCATCTACTTTACGCGAGCCCAAAGAACCGTTTAAAATTGTATCACGGATACGCACTGATAACACAGGTGAATGGAAAAGCGCAAAAGTGGAATTGCATAAGGACAATATTGTGAACGGTTTTAATATGCCTACCTTTTATCTGAAAGGAAATGTCATAGTCCGTAATTTGTCATTGGGATATAGTATCTACACAGTCAAATAAACCGGTTGATGAAGAATCTGAAATATTGGTTATTGGTTTCATCCGCACTTTCATGGTTCGGATGTTCTTCTTCGGTCAATGAAGATGGCAGAGGTTGTTCCTTTATCTGTGACAGTGTTCAATATAGAGTTGAATTTATGTCGGCGGGGTGCGTACGGATTTTATCTTATCCAGAAGGTGATACATTGGTAACAAAAAGATTGGTTGTCGATGCGGAGAAGCCTACATTCAAAGATTATAGGTACGCAGAGACGAAGCAGACATTTGTTTTTCGTACCCATGAGCTTTCTGTAACTTTCGACAAGGTCAATGCTGCTTTTATTTTTCACGAAGCATCAACAGGCAGATTACTGTTAAAAGAAAAAGACCATAAAAAGGCGCGTGACTTCAAACGCTCCGAAGCTGGTGGCGAACAATGTCTCGAAGTAATCCAACGCTTTATTCCTACTGCGGATGAGGCTATTTACGGACTGGGACAGTATCAGAACGGCATTATGAACTATCGTGGAAAGTCAGTACTCCTTTTGCAGGCAAATATGGATATTGTCAATCCGTTCCTTGTCTCGACCAATGGATATGGCATCTTATGGGATAACTATTCCTCGACAAAGTTTGAAGATACGGACGAAGGCTACTCCTTTATGTCCGAAGTGGGTGATGCTTCCGATTATTATTTCGTGTATGGCAGGAGCATGGATGAAGTTGTTTCCGGTTACCGGAAATTGACAGGAAACGTTCCGATGTTCGGGAAATGGGTGTATGGTTTCTGGCAATCCAAAGAACGATATAAATCGTTCGATGAACTGAAAGCAGTCGTAAAAGAATACCGCAGACGGGGAATCCCGTTGGATAATATTGTGCAGGATTGGGAATATTGGGGCGACAAACTCCATTGGAACAGTCTCACCTTCAATCCGCTTCATTTTGACAATCCCCGGCAGGTTATTGACGAGCTACATCAGCAGGATAATGTACATTTCATGCTTTCCGTATGGCCCGGATTCGGACCGGAAACGGATGTTTATCACTCGCTGGATTCCATTGGTGCATTGTTTGACGAACCGACATGGGCGGGCTATAAAGTCTTTGACGCATATAACCCCGCCGCTCGGAATATCTTTTGGCAATACTTGAAGAAAGGACTTTATGATATGGGCGTGGATGCTTGGTGGATGGATGCTACGGAACCCTCTTTCCGTGAAGGATTTACCCAGTTGAAACAGGAAGAGAAAACTAAATCGGCCGGAAATACCTGCTTGGGCAGCTTCCATCGTTATCTGAATACCTATTCTTTGGAAATGCTGAAAGACTTCTACCGGCGCCTGCGGGCTGAAAGTAATCAGAAACGTATATTTATTCTTACCCGTTCCGCCTTTGCCTCACAGCAACATTATGGTACGGCAGTTTGGTCGGGCGATGTTTCGGCATCTTGGGAGAATATGCACAAACAACTGGTTGCCGGACTCAACTTATCCATGTCCGGTATTCCGTATTGGACTTCCGATACGGGCGGTTTCTTCGTAACGGAACGTGACGCGAAATACCCTGACGGACTGAAAAGCAATGATTATAAAGAACTGTATTCACGTTGGTTCCAGTTCAGTGCATTTACACCGATTTTCCGTGCTCACGGCACGAATGTGCCTCGTGAAGTCTGGCAGTTTGGTGAAAAAGGAACACCTTACTATGACAATCAGGTGAAATATATAAATCTGCGTTATCGCCTACTGCCTTATATCTACTCAATGTCTTACCAAGTGACGGCCGACGATTATACCATGCTGAGAGGATTGGCTATGGATTTTACAACAGATACTTGTACTTTCAATATTGACAACGCCTATATGTTCGGTACGTCATTATTGGTGCGTCCGGTATTTCATCCTCAATCGGAAGAAAAGGATATCGCTGTCTACCTGCCCGGACATGAAGGCAAGTATTGGTATGACTTTTGGACTGGGCAAGCCTTTGGCGGTGGAAAGGAGTGTGTACAGGCAAATGTACTGGATGTATTACCCCTGTATGTAAAAGCCGGTTCCATTCTGCCCTTGGCAGAAGTGAAGCAATATGCAATGGAGTGTCCCGACCACGAGCTGGAACTTCGTATCTATGGTGGAACAGACGCCTCTTTCTTATGGTATGAGGATGAAGGTGATTCTTACCGCTATGAAGAAGGCGTCAGTTCGCAAGTGCCGATGCAATGGAAAGATGCGGAACGGACATTGACTATCGGAAAGCGTGAAGGTAATTATCCCGGTATGCCGGAACAAATAAAAATGCATGTGAAATTATATCTGCCTGAAGGAACTGTCTTTGAAAACAAGGAATGTATCTATACAGGTGAGGCGATAAAAATAAAGTTTTAACTATAAGCGTATTTAGATTATGAAGAAGTTTCTCTATATATTTATGATGTTGTTCGTTGTGGGATGGGTACAAGCGCAGCAACGTGTGATATACACAATTAACGACGGATGGAAGTTTACCAAAGGTTCTCCGTTTGAAGCCCAGTTGGATAAATGCGACGACTCTTCATGGGAGACAGTCAATATACCTCATACCTGGAATGATAAAGATGCGGACGATGAGACACCGGGATTCTATCGGGGACCCGCCTGGTATCGGAAACAATTGTTTGTTGACAAAAGCCAGGAAGGTCGTCAAGCAATTATTTACTTTGAGGGTGCCAATCAGGAGGTACAACTCTATCTGAACGGTCAGTTCATAGGAGAACACAAAGGTGGATATACCCGTTTTTGCTTTGATATCACTTCCAATCTGCGTTACGGGCAAGAGAACCTGTTCGCTATTTGCGTGAACAACGTTTACAATCCCAATATCCCGCCTTTATCAGCCGATTTTACTTTCTTTGGCGGAATTTATCGTGATGTTTATCTGCAATTTATGAATCCGGTGCACATTGCAACAAATGATTATGCTTCATCGGGAGTCTATATCCGTACCCCCGAAGTGAACAACTCCTCAGCATCTATAGAAATAACCACTTTGCTGACAAACGCACTGTCCCACACTACGGAGGTCATTGTAGAAAACATGATTTGTGATGCAGATGGTAAAGAGGTAAAGAAAAAGATTACGGAAGTTAAGCTGTTATCCGGTGAAACCAAAGCGAATATATCCGGGAAGATAAAAATAAATTCTCCTCGCTTGTGGGACATAGACGACCCTTATCGTTATATAGTATATACACGTATTCTTGATAAAGGAAAGGGAATCTTGCTCGATGAGGTCGTAAATCCCATAGGCTTGCGTTGGTTTGAATTCGATTCGGAAAAAGGTTTTTTTCTGAATGGTAAATGGCGCAAACTGATTGGAACGGCACGTCACCAGGATTATTTCCACAAAGGGAATGCGCTTCGGGACGAACTGCATGTGCAGGATGTACTCTTATTGAAGGAAATGGGCGGGAACTTCCTGCGTGTTTCACATTATCCGCAAGATCCTGTTGTCATGGAGATGTGTGATAAATTGGGTATTGTGACTTCAGTCGAAATACCTGTTGTCAATGCTGTCACAGAAACAGAAGAATTTCTGTATAACTCTGTTGAGATGGCAAAAGAAATGGTGCGTCAGGACTTCAACCGTCCTTCTGTCATGATTTGGGGCTATATGAATGAAATTTTCCTGCGTCGTCCTTACACTGAAGGCAGGCAAATCGAAGACTACTACCGTTTTACGGAAAAAGTAGCCCGTGCTTTAGAAGCGACCATACGCGAGGAGGATCCTTCAAGATATACCATGATGGCGTATCATAACGCACCTGAATTTTACGAAGACGCTCATTTAACGGAGATTCCGATGATTCAGGGATGGAACCTGTACCAAGGCTGGTATGAGCCGGACATCAATGAGTTCCAGCGTCTGCTCGACCGTGCCCATAAAATGTATAAAGGAAAAGTGCTGCTGGTCACTGAATATGGACCGGGAGTAGACCCGCGTATTCATTCTTATCAACCGGAACGTTTCGACTTTTCACAAGAATACGGACTGATTTATCATAAGCATTATCTCAATGAAATGATGAAACGTCCTTTTGTGGCAGGTTCCAGCCTGTGGAATTTGAATGATTTCTATTCCGAATCCCGTATTGACGCAGTTCCTCATGTGAATAACAAAGGAGTTCTTGGGTTGGACCGTGAAGTGAAGGATACCTATTTGTTCTATAAAGCAGCCCTGGTTCAGCGTCCGATGCTTGTTATTGGTAACAGGGAATGGAAAACTCGTGGCGGAGTTGTGAATACGGAACAGAAAGAATGTATCCAGTCTGTTCCTGTGTTTTCTAATGCTGAAGAAGTGGAGCTGTTGGTCAATAACAGAAGTCTGGGGAAGAAAAAGACAGAGAGTGGTTATGCGCTGTTTGACGTACCGTTCGTCAATGGAGAAAATCAGTTGGAAGCTTTTGCAATAGTGGGTGATAATAAATTGCATGATATGCTTAGGATTCAATTCCGGATGACATCCTCGCAGTTGAAAGATAAAGCGATGCCATTCACGGAAATGAGTGTAATGTTAGGCTCTCCAAGATATTTTGAAGACCGTGAAGCCAATGTTGCATGGATTCCCGAACAGGAATATAAACCCGGTAGCTGGGGATTTGTCGGCGGGACTCCTTACCGTCGCAAGACAGGCTTCGGTACTATGCTCGGTTCGGACATTGACATCTACGGAACGGATATGAATCCCATCTACCAAACTCAACGCGTTGGGATAGAATCTTTTAAAGCCGATGTGCCGGATGGAGAATATTCCGTATATTTGCATTGGGCAGAGTTGGATTCGGACAAAGAGAGAGAAACTTTGATTTATAATTTGGGAGCTGATTCGGAACAGGCATTTGCCGGAAATCGCTGTTTCGGAATTTCCATCAACGGAACAACTGTTTTGGACGACTTCAATATTGCCCGTGATTATGGATATGCCCGTGCTGTAATCAAAAAGTTCATAGTAACGGTAAAAGATGGAAAAGGATTGAGTATCGACTTTCATAAAAAAGAAGGAGAGACGATATTGAATGCTATCCGCATCTATAAAAACTATTAATTGTAGATATTATAAAAATGATTCGCGCTATTTATCTATTGTCTTTCTTGCTTTTGCAATCCTTTCTTGCTTTGGCTGGAAATGTAAGCGGAAATGTGAAGGAGAATATTCCATCTTCATTGGATTTATATGTATGTATCGGACAATCTAATATGGCTGGTCGTGCAACATTGACGTCGGAAGTTATGGATACCCTGCAAAATGTGTATTTGCTGAATGATAAAGGAAGTTTTGAGCCGGCAGTCAATCCTCTGAATCGTTATTCTACAATTCGGAAGGATATGTCAATGCAACGTTTGGGGCCGGCTTATGGATTCGCCAAAGAGATGTCCCGTGAGGTGAAACGTCCCGTCGGCTTGGTAGTGAATGCACGTGGCGGCTCTTCTATCAATTCTTGGCTGAAAGGCAGTAAAGACGGATATTACGAAGAAGCCATCTCCCGGATTCGGATTGCCGTGCAACAGGGCGGTGTTTTGAAAGCAATCCTATGGCACCAGGGTGAAGCCGATTGCTCCAATCCTGAAGCATACAAACAAAAACTCATCTCTCTGATGAAAGACTTGCGCGAGGATTTGGACATGCCGGATTTGCCGGTTATCGTAGGACAAATATCTCAATGGAACTGGACGAAAAGAGAAGCAGGAACAATACCTTTCAATAAAATGATAAAGAAAGTATCTTCATTTATACCTAACTCCGATTGGGTATCTTCGAAAGGCTTGGGATGGTACAAGGATGAAACAGATCCTCATTTCAATACCGAAGGGCAATTGTTATTAGGGAAACGCTATGCGGAAAAGGTTTTGAAGTTCTATAAACATAAATAAGCCGTCTTCTACGGAATAAAATAAAAGCCGGTTAGCTCTAGTATGAGCTAACCGGCTTTTGTTATCTACTTGTCTTTTAAGGAACTTCCCTTATCTTTCCCGAATATCCCCGGCAACCGTATACAGAATTGTGAATAACTAAATTGTACCCTGTTGATAGAAAATAGCCGAATATGGTTAATTATCTTATCCTTAATGAATTAACCTGTTGATAACTCTGTTAATATCCTTGTTGATAATTGAAGTGGGATTGTTGATAACGTCAGTAGGGAAGGGGTTTCATAAAAAAGAAGAACCGCATTCCTGCGATTCTTCTTTATCTTAGTTGCGGAGATCCGACTCGAACGAATGACCTTTGGGTTATGAGCCCAACGAGCTACCAACTGCTCCACTCCGCGATGTTTAACGGGTGCAAAGGTACGGCATTATTTGGAATAAACAAATTATTTGCAGGATATTTTTCTAATAAATAATCGGTTTTCTCTTATGTAGCTGAAAATGAGTAGGGTAATAGTAGAACTTTTTTTTAGTACCTATTAATATACAAATGTTAATATTCTCTCTGTTTTCTTGTATGGTCTAAAGAAAAGCGTTACTTTTGCTCAAAATATTCAGCAATGTGCAATTTGTAACCTATGACCGTATCCAAGACAAAAGCCAAATTAGTAGATGTTGCCCGTCAGCTTTTTGCGAAGATGGGAGTGGAGAACACGACTATGAACGATATCGCTCTTGCTTCTAAAAAAGGTAGAAGGACTCTATATACCTATTTTAAGAGCAAGGATGAAATCTATCTGGCTGTTGTAGAATCAGAACTGGATATCCTGTCGGATATGATGAAGCGGGTGTCGGAAAAGAATATCTCTCCGGATGAAAAGCTGCTGGAATTGATATATACCCGGCTGGATGCGGTGAAAGAAGTCGTTTACCGGAACGGGACGTTGCGTGCTTACTTCTTCCGTGATATTTGGCGCGTAGAGAAAGTACGTAAGAAATTCGACGCAAAAGAAGTGCAACTCTTTAAGGCGGTTCTTTTGGAAGGGCAGGCAAAGGGAGTGTTCCACATTGACGATGTGGAGATGACAGCCGATTTGATACATTATTGCGTGAAGGGAATTGAAGTGCCTTATATCCGCGGTCATATAGGCGCGCATCTGGATGAAGAAACAAGAAACAGATATGTGTCCAACATTGTGTTTGGCGCACTGCATAGAACAGAAATTTAATTAAATAACTTTTAGTATGGGATTATTAGACGGAAAAACAGCTATTGTGACCGGTGCTGCCCGCGGTATTGGTAAGGCTATCGCTCTGAAGTTTGCCGCCGAAGGCGCAAACATCGCATTTACTGACCTTGTCATTGACGAAAATGCAGAAAATACAGCCAAAGAACTTGAAGCAATGGGCGTGAAAGCCAAAGGTTATGCTTCCAATGCGGCTAACTTTGAAGATACAGCAAAAGTCGTAGAAGAAATCCATAAGGACTTCGGACGCATTGATATTCTGGTAAACAATGCCGGTATCACCCGTGACGGCTTGATGATGCGCATGAGTGAACAGCAGTGGGATATGGTTATCAACGTGAACCTGAAGTCAGCGTTCAACTTCATCCACGCTTGTACACCTGTTATGATGCGTCAGAAAGCAGGTAGCATTATCAATATGGCATCCGTAGTAGGTGTTCACGGTAATGCGGGACAAGCTAACTATGCAGCTTCCAAAGCCGGTATGATTGCATTGGCGAAGTCTATCGCACAGGAACTCGGTTCTCGCGGCATCCGTGCCAACGCTATCGCTCCGGGATTCATCCTGACAGACATGACTGCCGCTCTTTCTGACGAAGTTAGAGCTGAATGGGCAAAGAAAATTCCTTTGCGTCGTGGTGGTACTCCTGAAGATGTGGCAAACATCGCTACCTTCCTTGCTTCCGATATGTCTTCTTACGTATCCGGACAGGTGATTCAGGTAGATGGTGGTATGAATATGTAATCGGACAGAATGACTGTTGTATACGAAGACAACCATATCATTGTAGTCAACAAGACCGCTTCCGAGATTGTCCAGGCAGACAAGACGGGCGATACACCGCTTTCGGAAACTGTAAAGCAGTATCTGAAAGAGAAGTATCAGAAACCCGGTAATGTTTTCATCGGTGTGACACACCGGCTGGATCGCCCCGTAAGCGGCCTTGTCATATTTGCAAAAACGAGTAAGGCACTGACCCGTCTCAATGAGATGTTCCGCACCAGTGAGGTGAAGAAGACCTATTGGGCAGTCGTTAAGAACGCTCCGAAAGAAACGGAAGGCGAACTGGTACATTTCTTGGTACGCAATGAGAAGCAGAACAAGAGTTATGCGTACGATAAAGAAGTGCCGAAAAGCAAGAAGGCGGTTTTGGATTACCGCTTAATCGGCCGTTCGGAGAATTATTACCTGCTCGAAGTCGATTTGAAAACCGGACGCCATCATCAGATTCGTTGCCAGTTGGCAAAGATGGGATGCCCCATTAAAGGAGACTTGAAATATGGTTCTCCACGCTCCAATCCCGATGGAAGCATTTGCCTGCATGCCCGAAGGGTGCGGTTCACGCATCCGGTATCCAAGGAATTGATAGAGCTTGAAGCTCCTCTTCCCGAAGGAAATTTATGGAAAGGATTTGAACTGTTTTAATCAGTGCAAATCCTTTTTCTTTTTGCCAAAAGAGTAAATCTGTCTGCCATCTCTCCAGTTAATTCCTGTGACAGCCGGTAAATTCCCCAATACCTGTTATATTTGCATCATTCGCTAATTACTATATTCAAATCTACCAAAGAAAAATACGAATGAAGGCATTTAAACTACTCGCGCTTACTTCCTGCTTTTTACTTGCAGCGGGAAACGGAGTTGCACAACGGGATTATTCAAAGAGTGAAGGACTGCTCCGGTATGTCGACCCTTACATTGGCTCCGGCTATCATGGTCATGTATTTGTAGGGACGAGTGTTCCTTACGGAATGGTGCAGCTCGGCCCTAACAATATCCATAAAGGCTGGGACTGGTGCTCTGGTTATCATTACTCCGACAGCATCCTGATAGGTTTCTCCCATACTCATCTGAGCGGTACGGGATGTACCGATTTGGGCGATATTCTCATTATGCCGTTGAATGAAATCCGCACTCCCAGAGGCAATCAGGATGATATACGTGACGGCTATGCTTCCCGTTATTCGCATGACAACGAGATAGCCCGTCCCGAATATTACTCCTTGCTTCTCGACCGTTATGACATCAAAGCGGAACTGACAGCAACAGACCGTGTAGGCTTCCATCGCTACACATACCCCGACGGCAAACCTGCTTCTATATTGATTGACTTGCGTGAAGGGAACGGCTCGAACGCTTACGATAGTTATATCCGCAAGATAGACGATTATACAGTAGAAGGCTACCGCTACGTAAGAGGTTGGAGCCCTTCCCGAAAAGTTTATTTTGTACTGAAGAGTGACAAGAAAATAGAGCAGTTTACTGCCTACGATGATAACACTCCGAAACCTTGGAACCAACTGAAAGTAGCGTCCGTAAAAAGCGTCCTCACTTTCGGCTATGAAAAAGAAGTAAAGGTTAAAGTAGCTATTTCTTCCGTTAGCTGTGCCAACGCTCTCATGAACCTACAAGCGGAACTTTCCCATTGGGACTTTGACAAAACAGTAAAAATGAGTGCCGACCGATGGAATAAGCAACTTGCAAGAATGAGCGTCGAAACGGACAACGAACCAGCCAAACGTATTTTCTATACCGCACATTATCATACCATGATTGCTCCTACGCTCTATTGTGACGTAAACGGAGAATACAGAGGGATGAATGATATGATTTACACTGACCCGAAGAAAGCCAACTATACCACCCTTTCTTTGTGGGATACCTACCGTGCCTTACATCCTCTGATGACTATCGTTCAGCCCGAAATGGTAGACAAGGTGGTCAACTCCATGCTTTCCATTTATCACCAACAGGACAAACTTCCTATATGGCCTTTGATGAGTGGCGAAACAAATTGCATGCCGGGTTATAGCTCCGTTCCGGTGATTGCCGATGCCTATCTGAAAGGCTTTACCGGATTCGATGCGGAAGAAGCATTGCAGGCAATGAAAGCGACTGCCACCTATGAGAAACAGAAAGGCATCCCCCATGTATTGGAAAAAGAATATATCCCTGCCGACAAAGTTCATGAAGCTACTTCGATAGCCATGGAATATGCAGTAGATGACTGGGGCATTGCCGCCATGGCGCATAAAATGGGAAAGTACGAAGATGCGGCAACTTACGCAAGACGTGCACATTACTATAAGAACTACTTCGACTCATCCATCCATTTCATCCGTCCGAAGTTGGAAGACGGCTCCTGGCGCACTCCTTATGATCCGGCACGTTCCATCCACACCGTCGGAGACTTCTGCGAGGGTAATGGCTGGCAATACACATTCTTCGCTCCGCAAGACCCGTATGGACTAATCGGGTTATTCGGCGGCGACAAACCGTTTACTGCAAAACTCGATAACTTCTTCACCAACAATGACAGCATGGGTGAAGGTGCATCCAGTGACATTACCGGGCTTATCGGTCAATACGCACATGGAAACGAACCGAGCCATCATGTTGCCTACCTGTATGCGTATGCCGGCGAACAATGGAAAACGGCAGAGAAAGTCCGTTTCATCATGGATGAATTCTATACGGATAAACCGGACGGAATCATCGGCAATGAAGATTGCGGTCAAATGTCTGCCTGGTATCTTCTTTCATCCATGGGACTTTACCAGGTGAATCCGTCAGACGGTATATTTGTTTTCGGCAGTCCGTGCTTTAAGAAAGTCGAAATGAAAGTACGTGGCGGCAAGACATTTACAGTAGAAGCCCCTAACAATAACAAAGAAAATATTTATATCCAAAAGGTTTACTTGAACGGTAAGCCCTATAATAAGAGCTATATCACATACGACGATATAATCAATGGCAGCACTTTAAAGTTTGTGATGGGAAAGAAACCCAATAAGAATTTTGGTAAAGCTCCGGCAAACAGACCGGTTGTTCTGAACAAGATAAACGAATAAGAAGAAGATTGTTTTCAATAGGTAGTAAGATTCAGATAGTTGTTTGAACGTAAATTTCAGCCCTCTTCTATAAAACCTGAATGGTTTTATAGAAGAGGGCCGAATGTTATTAATGGAAACAATACAATGGCAAATAGCGTTAAATATGTGCAAAGAGTTCATGTATAGCTTGCTTGAATGTCTCTAATTAGTTACATTTGTGGAATGGAAACAACAAGCAAAAAGGATAGCGATATACGTGAACTGTATTTCTCTGAAGAATTTCTGGAGTTTTATAATACTCTGGAAGACAGAATAAAGACTAAGTTTGAACATACAATGGATATTATTCGAACAGAATACATACTTAGTACGAAGTTTGTGAAGCATTTAGACGGTACAGATTTGTATGAGATGCGAGTGTCTGTCAGTACTAATGAATATCGGACAATTCTCTTTGCTGTTGATGATGATAATATTATTCTTTCAAAGAGAATACTACTTTTGAATGGCTTTCTGAAGAAATCCACAAAAGATTATAGTAGACAAATAAAGATTGCGAAACGGATATTAGAAGACTTTGAATTATGAGAAAATTAGATGAGAATAAATTAGCGAAGTTGCAAACTGCAGGTGGGCTATTGGATGAGAAATATGGAGAAGTTGGAACAGAATCCCGTACAGCTTTCCATGAGAAGTCTGTGACATGGTATTATGGCGAGATATTGCGTGACCGTCGGAAGCAATTAAAGATTACCCAACAGGAGTTGGCTGAGAAAGTCGGTACGGCAAGAAGCTATATTGCCCGTGTAGAAAAAGGGGAGACTGATATTCAGATTTCCAGTTTCTTTCGTATTGCTCGTGCTTTGGGTATTGAGTTTACCCCTACGTTTTTGTGATTGACTGGTTTCTGTTTGAGAATCCAAAAATAAATCCTGCTTTCAAATTTATTCTTTTCAGTGAATAAGGACGAAAGCAGGATTTGTATTTTTCTGTAATTGACCGTTTGTTATTTTATCGCTTATGGCAACGGGTCGGCCGCCGCAGGACGTTTTGGGTCATAAACGGCTACGCCTACTTTGGAATCCGCACAACCATAATATAAATACCATTTGTTTTTGAAGTAAACCATTCCTTCGATAAAGACCGTGCCGTCTACATATTGCCCGCTTTTCTCAAAGCTGTCCATCGGACGGAAGAACGGTTCGTCAAGACGGGTGATGAAACGCGTAGGTTCGTTGGCATCAAAGAGAGCTTGTCCGGCGGCGTAGACATTGGCGGTGTAGCGTTTGTCACCTCTTCCCGAATGGTTCTTGCCATTGTAGAGAAGGACGATACCTTTCGGTGTATAGATAGCGGGCGGCCCGCATTCGGTAAGATGGCTGTCGAAATATCCGTCGCGGGGTGAGAATAATTTCTTCAGAGAGCCGTCGATGTTGACAACAGGTGTCCAGTTGATTAAATCGTCGGAAGTGGCGGCGAATACATGTTCTTCACCCCAATACATAAAGTATTTCCCGTTGATTTTCTTGATAATCTGCTTCCCTTTGACAACTTCCGTCAGGATAGAGCCGGATTTGCAACCCAGGTTGAAGAACTTCCCGTCAAATGCTTTGGCAAAGGCAGGGCCATGCTTTGTCCAGTCTTTCAGGTTGCGGGAAGTGGCTACGGCCAGACGAGGGACGTGACGGTTCCACTGGGTGTACATCATTACATACAATCCGTCTTCTGTTACGGTAACGCGCGGATCTTCGCAGCCACCCGGCCATTCCAACTCTTTTTGTGAATCATTAGCAGGATAGAACACAGGAGTTTTTTCCCGTTGGAAATGCATTCCATCGGTAGAAGTTGCGTAGCCGAGACGGGAAGTACGGTGACCGATGCCGACGCCCGATTTATCTTCCGCACGATATAATACGACAATATCCCCTTTGTAGAGTGTAGCAGCCGGATTAAAGGTGTCATTCGATTCCCATGCAATAGAATCTTTGGCTAAGGGACAATAAAACTTGGTGTTTTCTATAGGCGATATTACCGGATTTACATTCTTCGGACGTTCGAAACCGCCGAAAGCCCAATCGGGTAATTTGTTCTCTCTGGGATTGGAAGATTGGTTGGAAGATTGCCCATAGGCTGCACAAGTCATTACTGACGTAGCAAATAGAAACAATAAAGTTGATTTCATATAGTCTGTATTACATTAATAGTTGATTGCTTCAGGAGTAATATCCCCCTTCTACATATAAATTGAAAAAAAGAAATATGCTGTCATCTGTCACATAATTGGATATAAATGATTGAACGATTGCTGATTATAGTGTGACAGCATGGTGTGACAACAGGGTGACGGCAGTGTGATAACGGCTTTTGCTGTCACATATTCCGGAAATAGAGAGTTGCTTGTTTCCCCGCTATGAGAGAAATTTTTCTTCATACCATGCCAAGATAGTGGCCGTAGCTTGAAACCGATGGTGCCGGCAAAGCGAAACTTTAGTTTCAACGGTGAGAAACTTTGGTTTCATCGGTAAGAAACTCTAGTTTCATCAGCTTGAAACTTTAGTTTCATACGTTTGAAACTTTTGTTTCCAAGGCGTGAAACTATCTGTTCCATACGGTGAAACCAAAAGTTTCAAGGCATGAAACCATTGGTATCGCCATATGAAGCAATTATCTTATAGGCAAGAGCGGGGTAAGAACTACTGGATACTGTTCAGCAAGTCCACCTTTCCTTCATTGACAAGTTTCAGGATTAACTCTCCGAACAGCGTATTTTGCCAGGCAAACCAGGAGCGGGTGAAGTTTTTCGGGTCGTTCTTATGGAAAGATTCGTGCATGAAGCCCGTTCCGGCATCCGTATCCATCAGCATTTTGATGCAAGTCTTGATTTCCGCGTCGTTCTGACTGGTGAATGCTTTCATCATAATGCTCATCGGCCAAATCATATCATATCCGATATGCGGGCCGCCGATACCCTCTCCGGCAGTACCTTTGAAGAAGTAAGGATTATCCTCACTCCATACAAATTTGCGGGTATTCTGATAAATAGGATCGTTCACGTCCACATCACCCAGATAAGGCATAGCGAGCAGACTGGGTACATTGGCATCATCCATTAACAGTTGGTTGCCGAAACCATCCACTTCGAAAGCATAGATTTTACCATACTTCGGGTGATTGTAAACAGCATACTTTTTCAAGGCTTTTTCCACTTCGTCCGCAAGTCCGGTGCATTGCTTGGCCAAGTCCGGTTTCTTGTTGACCGTATTCAGGATTTCGGCCGCTTTGCGAAGGGAAGTGACAGCGAAGAAGTTGGACGGAACGAGGAACTGGAAAGTAGTGGCGTCGTCAGAAGGACGGAAAGCGGAAGCAATCAGTCCGACAGGTTTTACAGGATTACCCCAACCGTCGTTAGTCATCGTGTCGAGCGCACGTTCCGTCTTGCGTTGGAAACGGTAAGGGCCTTTCGGGTCTTCTTTTCGTTGTTGTTCCTTAAACGTTTTCAGGACGTTGGCGATGGCTGCGAGCCATTCGTCGGAGAATACACTGGCATCTCCCGTCGTTTTCCAGTAATGATAAGCGAGACGGATCGGATAACAGAGCGAGTCAATTTCCCATTTCCGTTCGTGCAGTTCGGGCTTCATGTCCGTAAGGTCGCTCATCCATTCGCCCCCTTCGGAATTCATGTTGAAAGCATTGGCGTACGGGTCGATATTGATACACTTGAACTGGCGTTTGATAACACCGACCAGCATCTTTTTCAGTTCCGCGTCTTTGTTGGCGAGTTGGACGTAAGGCCATACTTGTGCGCCTGAATCGCGCAGCCACATGGCGTGGATGTCGCCTGTATAAACAAACGTATCATCTTTGCCGTCAAAATGAACAGTGGTATCCAACGTGTTCGGGAAACAGTTTTCGAACATCCATGCCAGACGGGCATTCGTCAGCAGTTGCTTGATGTGCGCAATCTGTTGTTCTACAGCTTGCGAGACAAACAGGCGTTTCGATACTTCCGGACGGTTCGTCTGATAATTGTTGATTTTGGTATTATCTTGTCGGATGATACCAAAATCATTGTTTCCCATAGCCTGTATGTTGGCAGCGCCAAAGAGTGCCATGGATAAGCAAAAAGCTTTAGTTATATTCATGGTAATAGTTTTTTAGTTAATTAATTTCTGCAAAGAATTCGATAAGACAGGCATTGTCGAGCAGCCATTTATACTGCTCCTTGTTGTGTCCCGACCAATCCCTGCCTAATAGTCCGTTCTCGTCCCGATAGTTCTCCCAGGCGTGAAGCGCATTTCCTACCATAGCATCGACATACACCGGATTTTTGTCAACCTTATACAGGGCTTTCAGTCCCCTGAATAAAATCACGTTAAACCACGCCATGTCTTTATGCACTTTGGCAGTCGGGTCTTTCATATCGGCTTTTGTACGGAAAAAAGCATCCGTTCCTGCGGCTGTCTGTTGCGCGTCGCGCAAGTACTGTTCGTCTCCCGTCTCCTCGTAGAGCAACACACCTGCCTGAATCATTTGTCCACTGTTGTAGGCGTATTTCTCTTTGGAAACTTTCCCTTTCAGGTTGACATTATCCCAGTAAAGATGGTCGGTAGGGTCGCACAGGTGCTTTTTCGTCCAGGCATAAGTCTCTTTTGCTTTTTCCAGATACTTGGCGTCTTTTGTCAGACGGTACAACTTGACACCGAGTACAGTCGATGGCGCATTGGAACAAGTATGCTTCGCTTCCTTCTGCTGTTCGCACCAAAAGATACCGCCGCCCATTTCGTCGCTCCATCCACTGTAAATATATTGATACAGTGCAATCGCCTTTTCCAAAGATGCGGGCTTGCGCGTCAGTTGGTAATAGTCGCAATAATCCAGCGCAATCCAGATGTTGTCGTCGTAATAACGCCCGTGCTGCCCGTACTTTACAGGATACGACTGGTAACAGGCGGGCAGTCGGCTTTCGTCCCAATACTGCTCCATTCCCGGAAGAATCTTCTTATCGAGTATCTTCTTGTACTTCTTGTTTCCGGTAGCCTTGTATAATGCCACACAACCCGACATCATCCCCGAATACGGCCATAGAAAAGACGCCTTCAGCGTTCCATTCTGTTGCGTTCCGCCCGCCAGGTAAGTAATCTTTTGGTCGGGATTGACAGGATACGTTTCTGTCAGTAGTCCGTCATTCGTCTGATACAGATTCAGCACATTGTACAGAATCGAGTCGGCAATAGAAAGATAACGGGCATTTCCCGGAGTCTTTCCTACTGCGGAAGTAAGGCAAAATAGCATACAGGCTGCAAAACATATATTTCTCATAGGAGTATCGGAGTTGGGAGTTGAAACTTTCAGGTTATTGGTGAAAAGCATCAGCCGAATGGCGGATAGACGCCACGCGGCTGACAAAAATTACTTCTGCTGCCGCTCGTCAAACTCCAGTTCCACCTTGACAGGGAAATGGTCGGAAGGCGTGCGCGCTTGGTAAGCCTTGATGTCGATTTCTTCCGGACAGTCATTCGCCTGCTTCTTCTCACCGCTTCCTGCGATGCTGCGGTAAGTATCCGTCAGTACACCATATCTTTTCACATGGAAAGACGGGGAAACGAACACATGGTCGATGCGGCTTTCCGTAAAGCTGTTCGGGTCGAAGTCGTTGAACGTGCCGTTGATAGCATAGCGGAAGCCGGCTTTCTCGTAAGAATCGCACAGCACCCCTTTGCTTACAAAAGCATCATAAGACTGGTGAGTCTGGTCTACATTGAAGTCCCCCGTCAGGATAGCCGGAAGCTCTTTGCCTTTGCCAAGCTCTTTCATCTTGTCCTGTACGAGGAACGCGCTTTCCACGCGTGCCTTCTTGCCGATATGATCCATATGCAGGTTGAAGAAAAGGAATTCAAAACCGGTATCCTTACACTTAAAGTGTCCCCAACTGCAAATACGCGGCAATACGGCATCCCAACCTTTGCTAGGCACATCAGGCGTTTCTGACAACCAAAAATCACCTTTCTCTATCACGTCAAACTTGTCCGTGCGATAGAAAATAGCAGAATGTTCACCTTTCTCTTTGCCGTCATCGCGGCCTACGCCGATATAGTCATAGCCTGGCAATGCCTCTTTCATGTCCTTCAGTTGATGGATGAAGCACTCCTGCGTGCCGAAAATATCGAAATCATGGTATTGCACCATTTGGGCAATGACCGGGTAACGTTGTCCCCAACCGTTGCCGCGGACAGAATCACCGCCGTTGGCGTTTCTCAGATTGTAGGAAGCAACAGTGATGGAAGTAGGCTGATAGTTACTTTGACAACCGCAAAAGACTACCGTAACAATAGCAATAAATAAAAGGCTTTTAAGTTTCATGTTTTTATAGTTTGTTTGATAGATAATTCTCTGACTTCAAAAGTACGATATTTTATTCAAATGAAAGAGAGTAGGGAACATCTTTTTCTGTGGTTCCCCGTTGCTTGTTGGGTACAGGACTCATCTGGAATTGAATATTCGCACCTCGCATCAATTGGTCGTGTGTCAGATAATTGCGTGAATACGACTTTCCGTTCACTTTCATATCCTTTATGTAGCAGTGACCGGGCTGGTTGTTATCCGACTTGATGGTGATTGTTTTTCCGTTCTCCAGATGCAGCTTGGCGGATTTGAAGAGGGGAGTTCCCACGATATACTCGTCCGTTCCCGGGCAAACCGTGTAGAACCCTAAGGCGGAGAATACATACCAGGCGGAAGTCTGGCCGTTATCCTCGTCACCGCAGTAACCGTCCGGCGCAGCGGTGTACAACTTATTCATGATTTCACGTACCCAGTATTGGGTTTTCCAAGGCTCGCCGGAATAGTTATAAAGATAAACCATATGCTGAATCGGCTGGTTGCCATGTGCATACTGCCCCATGTTCATCACCTGCATTTCACGCATTTCGTGAATCATGCCGCGGCTTTCCATTCCCAGTTTGCCGGGAATCACGAATACGGAATCCATCATGGTATTGAATTCTTTTCTACCGCCCATCAGGTCGATAAGCCCCTGTGGGTCGTGGAATACACAGAAACTCCAGTGCCAACTGTTCCCTTCGCAGAACTCGCCGCTCCAGTCCACCGCGTCGAAGTTCGGGTTGAATGCTCCTTTGTCGTCTTTGCCTACCATCAGTTTGCGTTCCGGGTGATAGACATTCTTATAGTTCAGCGCACGTTTCTTAAATATGTCGATTTCGCTTGCCGGCTTGCCCAACTTCTTGCCTAATGCATAGATAGTCCAGTCATTATATGCATATTCCAGTGTGCGGGCTACGTTTTGTCCGATTCCTATATTATTGGGCACATATCCCAGTTGGTTGTAGGATTCGTGACCGAGACGACCGGAAGCCGTGCCGCGCAGATGCGCGCTTGTTCCGTGTTTCAGTGCTTCCCAAAGCGTTTCGATATCATATCCGCGCAGTCCTTTGATATAAGCGTCCGCTACTACGGAAGCCGAGTTGTTGCCCACCATGGAGTCACGATGTCCGGGACTTGCCCATTCGGGAAGGAATCCGCTTTCTTTATAAGCATTGATAAGTCCTTCCTGCATCTTCTGATTCATCGACGGATACATCAGGTTGAGGAAAGGGAACAGGCAGCGGAACGTATCCCAGAATCCGGTATCGGTAAACATATAACCCGGAAGCACTTTACCGTTGTAAGGGCTGTAATGCATTACTTCTCCCTTGGCGTCTATCTCGTAGAAACTGCGTGGGAAAAGCATGGAACGATACAGGCATGAGTAGAATGTACGCAGGTTGTCGATGTTATCGTCCTCTATCTCTATCTTGCCCATTTCACGGTTCCAGGTATCTCTGCCATTGGCAACCAGTTGGTCGAAACTCTTGTTATCGAGTTCCTTCAGATTCAGTTCCGCCTGTTCGGGGCTGATAAAAGAAGAAGCGACACGGGCGTGGACGATTTCTCCTTTCTTCGTTGCGAATCCGATGACCGCTCCGGTGTGGTTCCCCTTCGCTTCCGTTTCATTCGGAAGGATATTGTTCTCCGAAACGGCGGAAACGAAAGTAAACGGCTTGTCGAACTGCATGACGAAGTAGTTTTTGAAGTTTTTGGGCACACCACCGCTGTTCTTTGTCGAATAGCCGATAATCTTGTTTTCTTCGGGAATCACTTTGACGTAAGAGCCCTTGTCGAAAGCATCCAGGATGACATAGGCATTCTTCGTTTCGGGATACGTAAAGCGGAACATGGCTGCCCGTTCGGTGGGGACAAGTTCGGTAGTCACGTCATGGTCGGCCAGATATACCTTATAATAATAAGGCTTGGCTACTTCCGCTTTGTGAGAGAACCAACTGGCGCGCCGGTCTTGGTCGAATACCAGTCCGCCGGTGATTGGCATGATGGCAAACTGGCCATAATCGTTGTTCCATGGACTGGGTTGATGTGTTTGTTTGAACCCTCGGATTTTGTCGGCATCATAGGTGTATGCCCACCCGTCGCCCATCTTACCGGTTTGTGGTGTCCAGAAGTTCATTCCCCACGGCAGAGCCGTAGCCGGATACGTATTTCCGGTGGACAGTTCGTACTTGGATTGCGTGCCTACCAGCGTGCTGACATAGTCCACCGGGTTCTTTACGGCAGAAGATTGCAGGGTGTACAGCACGGCACTTCCAAGAAATAACAAGTGTTTAAATGAAAAATGTGTTTTCATGAACAAATGAATTTATAGATTTGAAAATAATTTCTACGACGAAAATAGGGAGAAAAGGAATGTGCTCCCATGAATGGAAAGGAGAAATCACCTGTTGGCGCTAATGTTAACCACTATGGCGCTAATCCTTACCTATATCCCTGCCAAAAAAAAGTGCGAAATGTTTTTTTGTTTACCTTTGTCATATATCAAATCTAAGAATGACACGCTATGAACAGACCATTTGTTTTTATACTTATTTTCATCCTTAACCTGTTGATACATACGGTTTCTGCCTATAACTTGAAGCAGATTGCGGATAAGGAATATATGTCCAACAGTTCGATTACATCTCTGTGCCAGGACGAACGCGGACTGATGTGGATAGGCACCTGTGACGGACTGAATATTTATGATGGACAGGAAATCGAAGAATTTAAGACACGAGACAAGGAAGATTACTTATCCGGTAACCTGATTGACAATATCGTATATACCGGTGACGAGATTTACTGGATTCAGACATACTACGGACTGAACCGCCTTGACCGGCGAACCAATACGCTCACACACTACAACGAGTTTCAGAAACTTTTCTTTATGAACAAGGATAACAACGGCAATCTGTTCATTATCCAGGATAGCAACTGCATCTACTATTATCATAAGAACGAAGGCGTTTTCAAGAAAATCAATATCACGGGAATTCCTATTTCGGACATTGTTGACTTCTTCATCGACGGCAACAACCGTATGTGGGTAGTGATGAAAGGATACAACCGTTGTTATGACATTCAGCAGGAAGCTATTTCAGGGGATATTACCTTACTGCCGCAGAAAACCAGCTTGCAGTATCATACTTCATTGCTTTACTGCTTTAACGATGAACAATCCCTTTATTATATAGACAAGGATTATAACTTCTATGCCTTCCACATCCCGACCAGGAAGAATGAGTTCATAGCCAATCTGGGCAAAGAGATACAGGCGCGCGGCAAAATATCTTCCATCGTACATTACCACGACAGCTTCTTTGTCGGTTTCCTGATGGATGGTATTCTGCTGTTAGAGAAACAAAAGGAAGCGGATGCCTGGCAGATTCAGCCATTGCCCATTAATAGTGGCGTGTTCTGTCTCAAGAAAGACCGCTTTCAGGATATTGTGTGGATAGGTACGGACGGACAAGGCGTTTATCTTTATTCCAACCCTCTCTATTCCATCAAATCAACGGTGCTGAGCAATTACAGTGAGAAGATAGAACGTCCCGTACGTGCGCTATACCTGGATGACGACCGCACGTTTTGGATAGGCACAAAGGGAAACGGCATTCTTAAAATCTATGATTATGAGGTTGATAAGAATATCTCCGACTGCCGGGCGGAGATATTGACTACTTCCAATAGCCCGTTAGGAAGCAACGCTGTCTATTGTTTTGCCAAAAGCCACCGGAACCTGCTTTGGATAGGCGATGAGGAAGGTTTGAACTACTACTCGTACAAGGAAAAGCGTATCAAAAATATTCCGGTTCAAGTAGCAGGCGAAGACTTCAAGTACATACACGATATTTACGAAACAGCCGGTTCCGAACTATGGTTGGCAAGTGTCGGAATGGGAGTGGTGAAAGCTCGTATTGCCGGGACACCGGACAATCCGGTCATTGTAGACGCACAACGTTATGTCATCAACGATGGCGAACTGGGATCGAACTATTTCTTTACTATCCATGCGGAAAATGACTCCCGCCTGCTTTTTGGTAATAGAGGATACGGGGTGTTCCGCTTTAATAAGACAACGAACGGATTGGAGCCTATGTCTACTCATAAATATGAGAATATGACACTGAATAATATATTGGCTATCAGCAAAGACAGCAGCAACAATTATCTTTTTGGCACGAGTTACGGACTGATAAAATATACCTCAGAGACTTCTTATCAACTCTTTAACGCTCAGAATGGCTTCCTGAACAACACCATTCATGCCATTCTCAAAAACTCGCCCGATAACTTTTGGTTAAGCACCAACCTGGGATTAATCAATTTCGATACCCGGCGGAATATTTTCCGTTCGTATGGCTTCGGTGATGGCTTGAAAGTGGTAGAGTTCAGCGACGGAGCAGCCTATCGTGACCCTCAAACGAGTACACTGTTCTTTGGCGGAATCAATGGATTCGTAGCCATCCGTGCAGATGGCCGTCCCGAGCAGCTTTATATGCCGCCCGTCTATTTCGACAAACTGTCTATCTTCGGTGAGCAATATAACCTGGGTGAATTTCTCACCCGGAAAAAGGGTACGGAAGTCCTCAACTTGCAGTACGACCAAAACTTCTTCTCAGTCTCCTTTGCCTCTGTGGACTATCTGAATGGCAACAACTGTACCTATTTCTATAAACTGAAAGGGCTAAGTGACCAATGGGTGAACAACGGTTCGGAGAGCGGAGTCTCTTTTACGAATATGGCTCCCGGCGAATATACGTTGCTGGTGAAATATTATAATAGTGTCTTTGATAAGGAAAGTGATGTCTACTCTTTGGTCATCCGTATCGGTGACCCGTGGTATGCGTCCTGGTGGGCGTATCTGATTTACGCCTTGTGCCTGCTTTTGATAGTTGCTTTGTTGATGCGTTCGTTTATCTTGCGTTCCAAACGCAAAAAGCAGGAACTGCTGAACGAAATAGAGAAACGCCACCAAAAGAATGTCTTTGAATCCAAACTCCGCTTCTTTACCAATATCGCCCATGAATTCTGCACTCCACTGACCTTGATTTACGGCCCCTGCGGACGAATCCTTTCATCCAACGGACTAAGTAAATTTGTAGTAGACTACGTGCAGATGATTCAAACCAACGCCGAACGTCTGAATAATCTGATTCATGAACTGATTGAATTCCGCCGTATCGAGACAGGTAACAGGGAAGTGCGCATCGAAACGTTAAATGTATCGTCCATCGTGAAGGGTATAGCTAAAACCTTTGTTGAAATGGCGAAATCCAGGAACATTACTTTCCTGAGCAAGATACCCGAACACGTGTCCTGGAACTCGGACAAAGGTTTTCTGAATACGATTATTATCAACCTGATTTCGAATGCATTCAAATATACTCCCGATGGGCTAAGCATTAAGATTGAAGTGGATACAACCGGAGAAGGACTATTAGTGCTCCGTGTAGCCAACGAAGGAAGTACCATCAAGGAGAAAGACTTTCAGCATATCTTCAACCGTTATTCTATTTTGGATAACTTCGAGAATCAGGATGAGAAGAACTTCTCCCGCAACGGACTCGGACTTGCCATCTCATACAATATGGCGAAGTTGCTGAACGGTACGCTGAAAGTGGAAAATACTCCTGACGGATGGGTGATGTTCACATTGACCTTGCCCGTCATGGAACCGACCGTCGGAGTGCCGGCAACAAAACGGATTACTGCGGAATATATCCCGAAGATAGATACGCAATCTATCCTGAAACTTCCTCATTATGAATTTGATAAGATGCGCCCTACTTTACTGGTAGTCGATGATGAGATAGAGATGCTGTGGTTTATCGGAGAAATCTTCTCCGGTGATTTTAATGTAGTCACCCTGCAAGACCCCGAACGGGTGGAACAGGTGATGAACGAAGTGTATCCGAATGTGATAATCTGTGATGTCATGATGCCGGGAATTAGTGGCATTGAGCTCACGAAACGGATTAAGGCGGTGAAGGAAACGGCTCATATCCCTATTATAATCGTATCCGGGCGGCATGAGATGGAAGAACAGATGGCGGCGCTTTCGGCAGGTGCGGAGATGTATATCACGAAACCGTTTAATGCAGAATATCTCCGTATATCGGTGGGGCAGGTGATGGAACGGAAAGAAGTGCTGAAGAACTACTTCAGTTCGCCTATCAGTTCTTTTGAAAAGTCGGACGGAAAGCTGACGCATAAGGAGTCGAAGAAATTCCTTCAGTCTGTTCTGAAGATAATCAATGATAACATAACGAACAAAGAACTGACTCCCCGTTATATTGCCGACCGGCTGGCAATCAGTCCGCGCAGCCTGTACCGGAAAATGGAAGAAATAGGCGAAGACAGTCCGACGGATTTGATAAAGGAATGTCGTTTGCATATCGCGAAGGATTTACTGTTGACGACTAAAAAGACGATTGATGAAATCGTGTTCGATTCCGGGTTCTCCAATAAGGTAACTTTCTTCAAAGTATTCCGTGAAAAGTACGGGTGCACGCCAAAAGAGTTTCGGATGAAACATCTGGAAGAAGTTCGGCAGTAGCTTGTGGCAGGGTGCTTGCTCCGGCTTTCGCTTTCTTCTGCCTTTTGAGGATGAGAAACGGCTCTGTAACATGTTCTGACGTATGTTTAAGATAGAAAAAGAGGAAGTAAATTTCCGTGTTAATATGGTAAGTATCCGTGCCAAAAGGTAAAAAAGTGCAGTTGGATTTCTTTTGGTAGAGTTTAGTGATTTTATCTTTGCTTCATCGAAATTTTTAAGTAGATGAACTTGAAAAGTATTAATTTATTAATCTTTAATCTAATGAAAAGGAAACTTAGTTTTTTATTCCTATCAGCATTGACCCTTCCATTTTTTATGGTTTCGTGTAGTGATGATAAAGAAGAACAGGAAGTGAAGCCGGCGACAGATTTGGTGGTCGATAATAACTCGGTGACACTACTGCAAGGAGACGAAATTACGGTAGGTATTACTTCCGGTAATGGAGATTATTATGTGAAACCATTTGATGAAAGTGTTGCGACGGCTGTCATCAATGGTAATAAAGTAACAATTAAAGCAACGGAGAATAGCCATCTTGAAGAAAATAACCGCATCGAAACAACTGTATTGGTAGTAGACGGACGCAAGAAAGTAGCTAGAATCCAAGTTCAGATTGCCAAACTCTGGGACTTGACGGCAGATGTACCGGAAGAAGGCTTCGACTTGTTTATCGGTGAAAAACGAATGGTGAAAATCCTGACGGGTAACGGTGATTATGAGATTTCTATTCCCGAAGGCGCTGACAAGTATATCGAAGTGGGCGAGCTTTCCGGTCAGGTATTCCCCGTAACCGCCAAATTTGAAACAGGAACAGAACCCGTAGATATTACGGTTACTGATAAGAAAGGCAAGACGGTAGTTATTCCGGTGGTGGTGAATATCGTTGATTTGGTGTTGAAAACCAATGAAGCTACTTTCTCCGAGCCGGATGCCGAATCACAGTATATAACTATTGAGAAAGGGAATGGCGGTTATAGCTTTACTTATCAGGTAGGAGATGGCGAACCGACTGCCGATGCTACCATTGTAGAAGCTACTGAAAAAGAGAATCTGATTACGCTGAAGCCGAAAGCAAGAGGGGATGTAAAGGTGATTGTGACCGACCAGAAAGGTTCGTCAAAAGAAATTGCGGTGACGGTCAATCCGTACGAAATTAAGTTGGAAGATAATGCGACTTCGTTGACTGTCAACGGATTTGATAATTCAAAAGAAGTGGCTATCTCCCGCGGTAACGGTGGCTATCAACTTGCGCCGTTGACGGATGATAATAAGAAGTACTTGAAATCGGCGGAAATAGACGAAAACAATCGTCTGAAAGTTGAGGGCAACTGGCTGGGAACTACTACGCTTACCATTACGGACGCTGCCGGAAAAGAACTGGACTTGCCGGTTACTGTCATGCCGATGGCTGCATTGCTTGAATCAGACCGCTGCTTCAAGATTGATATAAAGAAATTTGTAGAGAGCAACCAGGATTTGAATAATATGCGGCAACTTACTTTTGAAATGGTATTTTATCCTACATACTCACGTTCTTTACAGTCATTTATCGGGTTGGAAGGTGTTTTCCTGCTTCGTTGCGAGAATAATGGGGATACCAATTTGCGCTTTGAAATAGCTACAAAAATCCATAAAGACCCTAATAACCTAAGTGGAAGCACATACAGTGATCCTCGTTTCCGCAGTCAGCAAAAGATGGGAAATGACCGTCAGGGAAATGGAAAGTGGTATCATGTTGCTGTGGTATTTGACGGCACACAGAGCAGTACAAAGGAAGCCTACAAGATGTATATCAATGGTGTGCGTGAAACGCTTACACCCGCAAGCAGCGATTATGAAGATGTAACTCCCGACCCGTATCTGGTTCTTTCTTCCGTATCCGGGGATAACGCCTTGATGATTGGACGTTCGGGGAATAGTGAATACCGTTTGGGGTATTGTGCCGTTGCTCAGGCGCGTATGTGGAATGTTGCCCGCACTGAAGACGAGATAAAAGCTGATATGTGTAAATTCTTCGCCCCCGAAGAAGCTAAAAATAATGCGAATTTATTGGGCTATTGGGTACCGTCTAATGGCGTTAGTGATATCAGTGTTTTCAAAAACTACGGTTCTGCCGGTGACGGATTGGATGCAGTGGTTTACAATAACGGTAAAAGTATAAGTCCTGTGACTTTCCCCGACCGTTACAAAAAGGTAGAATGTCCTCATTCATACTAAAACAAGGAGTATAATAATATGAGAAACAATATGATAACAAAGAAACTAATCAAATTTGCCTTGCTGTTTTTTCTTATCGGAGTGACGGCTTGTGACAATGAACTGAATCCGGGATTTAACCCGGACGATTATGAACCGATTGTTCCGCCTGAACCTGTCCGTACGATGGATGCTATGGCTAGCGGTGAACGTGTGGTGCTTTCGGGAGCTTCGCTGACGGACATCATTCTGAAATGGACACCTACCGAGAAGCACGGAAATACTGTATATCGTTATGAAGTGCTGATAGATACTATCGGTGGTGATTTTACAAAGCCGGTAGAAACCATCTTTTCCGACAATAACGGCTTGGAGCCTCAGCTGACATTGACGCATTATCAGGCGAATACGATTGGCAAACTTGCCAAATTCCGTTGTAATACGAACGGAACGCTGCGTTGGAAAGTACGTGCTTATTGCGGGCTGGATCAGGCAATCAGTAGTCTGGAAGGTTATTTCGTGATATTTATGATGGACGGCATCGACGATATGCCATCGGAGAACGAACCGGTTTATATCACAGGTATCGGTACGGAAGATGACGGTGACGAAGCGGAAGCATTGCAGATGCTCCGGCAGAATGAGGGAATCTACCAGACTTTCGTACAGTTGAAAGCCGACCAGCCGTTTATCTTTATGTCGACGGTAGAGGGACGCAAATGCTATTACTATGTGGACAACAATGGCGTGTTGCGTGAACGCAATGACGGTGAAGAATATACGGTGACTGTTCCGAAATCCGGTATTTATCGTATTACCATCAATATGGGTGAACAGACTATTTCGTATGATGAAATCGGAACGGTTTCTCTTTACAACCATTCCGGCGGATATACGAAAGTCTTCAATTACCTGGGTTATGGTAAATGGGGCGTGAAGGATTACACGGCACAGAAGAAAGTCGAAAGTTGGGCAGGAAGCGGAGAAACCCGTCATAGCTTCAAAATGGAGATAAACGGAACCACCTATCGCTGGGGACATAAGGACAAGGATAAGGGACAGCCTACCCTGACAACGGATGCCGGCTATTATAACTTGCATCAACTGGCATTGGGAACAGACCCTTGGGATTATAGTTTCCGTTTCTGCGACGAGTTGCTTCAATGGGGAGCTGTGCAGAACAATATCTATTACGCTACGGTGAAAACCGACGTTACCCTTTATTTCAACGCGGAGTTTGGAGCATATACCCACCGTTGGGTAGCCTCGGAAACCAATGAAGATTAAAAAATAGAATCAGATGAAAAACGATATACTATCATTATCAAAAAAGACTTTGTTGCTGGGCGGCGCGTTTGTTATGTTTGCCGCTTGTGACAACGGTGACTTGGGAGACATCTACAAGGGCGACTCATCCGGCGAATACGTGTCGGATGTAAACTGGACGGATGCAGCCAATCTGAGTACGGGAACATACATCAAGTATTTCTTTGAAAATGCGGGCGGACGCGATACTTTCTGCGGAAGCATCTATTGGGAAAAGCCGAATACACCACAGACGGGAGAACCTGTCAGTACGGGCGGCAGCGGCGGATGGTCGCAGGGGCATGCATTGGATATTGTGATTGACGCTTATGTACGTAGCGCGAATGACCCTCAATATCAGGCTTATTTGTACGAGAACATAATGAAACCGTTCCTTCCCGCTTTCGACGACTGGAACGAGCATTGCGGTTATGGCGGCAAGGACTTCTGGAATAACTTCTACGATGATATGGAATGGATGGCGCTGGCCTGCCTGCGGGTGTACGAACTGACGGGCGATGAGGATTATTACAGTGCCTTGATGAAAATGTGGGATCATATCAAGGGGGCGAAGAATGATTATAAAGGAGCAGGCGGTATGGCATGGAAAACGGATTCACCGGCTTCCCGCATGGCTTGTTCAAATGGCCCCGGCTGCCTGCTGGCGATGAAACTGTATAAGTTGACAGTGGTTGAAGCCAAGGATGGCTGGGAAGACAAGGCTGCCTACTATCTGAACTTCGCCAAGGAAGTGTACAACTGGATGACTGCTTACTTGTGTGATACTTCCACCGGACAGGTGTATGATAACCTGGGCATCAGGGATGACGGTACTCCGGGCGACCCCGATAAAGTGGCGCTTTCCTATAATCAGGGGACATTTATGGCATCTGCCCTGGAATTGTATAACGCTACCGGTGAAGAGGAATATCTTCGCAATGCCGTTGCTTTCGCTGCCTATCAGGTGAATAAGAAAATGGATTCCAATTATCCCGTATTCAGTGGCGAAGGTAATTCCGGTGATAACCTTCTGTTCCGTGGTATCTTTGTGCGCTACTTCCTTGATATGTTGAAGCAGCCGGTAAGTAGTGTTTACCCGGAAAAGACGAAGAATAAGTTTATTGCCGCATTGCGTAGCTGTTCCGATGTACTTTGGGCGCTGGCTCACCCGGATGGTTACTATGTATGGGAATATAGCTGGAGTAAAGCTCCTGAATTCGGCAACCGTGACAATAGGGAAGACCGTCTGACGATTTCGTTGAATGCGGAAGTTCCCGGTGCGACTCTGATTGAGATACGCGCCCGCTATGAAGACTGGGTGCAGGGCAAAGCTACGGAAGAACCCAACTGGATTGGACCTGACTTTGGCAAGAGCACGGAAGAGTAAGATAGATTCGTTGTACATAGAAAATCGAAAAGAAAAATGATACATATAAAAAGAAATATTTGTCTGATGGCTGTTTCTTGTGCCCTGCTAGCAGGTATTCCTGTCCAGAAAAGTATGGCGCAAGCAGGCAGAACAGCGAAGACACAAGCTTTGCAAAGCAATAAAATAACGGTGACGGGTACGGTAATGGACAAGACCACTGGTGACCCGTTGATAGGTGTGTCTGTTGTGGTGAAAGGAGTTGCCAATACGGGTACGATTACGGATATAGACGGTAAGTTTACGCTTAAACTGCCTTACGCGGAAGCTCCGCTGGTATTCTCTTATTTGGGCTATCAGCCGCAGGAAGTTATTCCGGGCGCAAGGAAAGACCTTTCTATCCTGTTGCAGGAAGATACGAAAGCCTTGCAGGAAGTCGTTGTCGTTGGTTATACCAAGCAGCGCAAGGAAACGATGATTGGTTCGGTAGCTACGATTACTACCAAGGACTTGACACAAAGCCCTACTGCCAATATCAATAATGCGCTTGCCGGACGTCTGCCGGGTTTGATTGTCAACCAGTATGCGGGCGGTGAACCGGGTGTTGACCAGAGTGAATTGTTTATCCGCGGTAAGTCTACGTATGGCAATCAGAGCGCTATCGTGATTGTGGACGGTATCGAACGGGACATGAGCTATCTTGCACCGGATGAAATCGAGACATTCACTATCCTGAAAGATGCTTCCGCCACTGCCGCCTATGGTATCCGCGGAGCGAATGGCGTTATCGTCATCACTACCAAACGTGGTAAAGCTGCCGAAAAAGCAACGGTAAACCTGAAAGCGTCTATCGGTATCAACCAGCCGATTGGTTTCCCCGAATATCTGGGTTCTGCCGATTATGCCACCTTATATAATGAAGCAAGATTGAATGATGCTAAAATGACGGGAGCGGATGTCAGTACGCTGAACCTCTTTTCCCTGCAGGCTATTGATAACTTCCGCCGTGCGAAAGGTGACAACTCCGACGGACTGGGATACGACTGGGATTATTATGATTTTGCCTTTAAACCGGGATTGCAGGAAGATGTCAGTCTCTCTATCCGTGGTGGTACGGACAAAGTGCGCTACTATGTATTGGCCAATTACTTCTCACAAGGCGGTAACTATAAATATTCGGATGTCGGTGAATATGATTCACAAACCCGTTTTACCCGTTATAACTTCCGTTCAAATATTGATATCAGCATTAACCGTTACCTGAGCACACGCCTGGATTTGGGAGCCCGTATCACCGACCGTAACGCAGCCGGTACTACCGCTTCCCGACTGATGACCATTTGTGCGACGCAACCCCCTTATCTCCCTATCCTGGTAGAAGAGAACTCACATCCGCAGAATGAAGAGTATATCCTGCAGAACCCTAACGGAATGCTTTATGGGGACAACATCTATCGTTATAATATCCTCGGCGAATTGAGCCGCACCGGATATCTGAATGATAAATATACGTATTTGAATGGTAGCTATGCCATGAATCTGGACATGGGATTCCTCACCGAAGGATTGAAAGCGGAAGTTATGTTTTCGTATGACGCTTCCGAAGGTCGCCGTATCAACCGTAAACTGAATACGTATAAGGATGGTTATCGCGAATATCCGATGTATGCCACTTTCATGCCGATTGAAGGAGCGGATGCTTATATGGCAGGCGGACGCTATACCGGCGCTTATAAGACCGGTAATAAATATGATATAGACCAGACTATCGGCAATGGACTTGAACACCATGCTTCCGACAGCCGCACTTATATACAGGCCCGTCTGGACTATAACCGTACGTTTAATAAGCGCCACGAGGTAATTGCCATGTTGTTGGCAAATCGTGGCAACCGTACTGTCAATAATGAACTTGCTTATCATAGCCAGGGCGTTACGGGACGTCTTGCCTACTACCTGTCTCAGAAATACCTGATGGAGTTTAACTTCGGGTATAATGGTTCCGAGAACTTCGCTCCGGGCAAACGTTACGGATTCTTCCCTGCAGGGTCTATCGGTTGGGTCATTTCGGAAGAGTCTTTTATGAAGAAAGCGTCGTGGATTGATTTCCTGAAAGTGAGAGCTTCCTACGGTCTGGTTGGTAGTGATAATGTCAGCAGCCGTTTCCCCTATCTGGCGTTCTACGGTGGTGGCAGTGGTTACGATTTTGGTAATAACTTCGGCACAAACGTAGGCGGTACTTCCGAAGGTAATCTGGCTAACGAGAAACTGACTTGGGAGAAAGCCCGTAAATTGAATGTCGGTCTTGATTTTACGACATTCAACCAGCGCCTGGCCTTGACTGTCGATGCTTTCTATGAATATCGTTTTGATATTATCACGAATATGAATGATGGCGGTATTATGAGTTATCCGGACGTGGTAGGTAAAGATGCGGCTTTGCAGAATCTGGGTGAAGTGAGCAACCGGGGTGTCGATATCGAATTAAGCTGGAATGACAAAATAGGCAAGAATTTCAGATACTATATTCGTCCGAACCTGACTTTCTCCCGCAATCGCCTGGAGTATAAAGCCGAAGTGGCACGCAAGAACTCATGGCGTAAGGAAACGGGCAAACGCCTTTATGAAAACTTCGTCTATGTGTTCGACCATTTTGTGGCCGACCAGGCGGAAGCCGACCGCCTGAACAAAATCGGTTATCAGCCCTGGGGACAGTTAATTCCGGGAGATGCTGTCTATAAAGATTTGGATCGTAATGGCGTCATTGACGATGAAGACCGCACGGCGATGGGAAATCCGCGCAGTCCGGAACTGATGTTCGGTATTCCTTTTGGTTTCCAATATAAGAATTTCGATTTCAGTGTCTTGCTTCAAGGAGCTACCAAGACTTCTATTTTATTGAATGGGGCTGCTGTGTTCGACTTCCCGCAGTTCGAGCAGGATAAGATAGGGCGTGTCAAGAAGATGCATTTGGATCGCTGGACACCGGAAACGGCCGCTACCGCAAAATATCCGGCTTTACACTACGGGACGCATGATAACAACAAAAACGGTAACAGCAGCTTGTTCTTGTACGATGCTTCTTATCTTCGTCTGAAGAATGTGGAAATCGGTTATAATGTATCTCCGAAATGGTTACGTAAATTTCAGGTACAACAGGCGCGTATTTATGTACAGGGTCTGAATCTTCTGACTTTCGATAAATTGGGAGATGTGGATATTGACCCGGAAACGAAATCTGGTGACGGTGCTTCCTGGTATCCGATTCAAAAGGTATTCAACTTCGGTATTGACATTACATTCTAAAAACAGTATAGAACCATGAATAAATTATATAGATTTTCAGCAATCGCCTTATCGGTTCTGCCGTTGTTATTTACTTCGTGCAGTGATTATCTGGACCGTGACGATGATGACAACATTACGGAAGCGGACGTGTTTGCCCGTTACGAAAAGGTGAACGGCCTGGTGTCGGATGTGTATGCAAAAGCAAAGAAGGCGGATCGCCCTTTGGTATTCTTTGAGCACTTTAGTAACAGTGCTATTACCGACGAATGCGAAGGCACGAACGTAGAAGGGAATATTACGAACAACTTCAACAACGGTGCATGGAACCCCAACTCCTTGCCGGGAAGCTGCGGTCAATATTGGGAAAGCATTTATGAAGGAATTCGCAAGGCTAACCTGATTATAGAAAATGTGGCGAAATATAATACGCCCGACAATCCTCAGCAGGATGGTGATCTTCGCAATCGTATCGGTGAAATGTATTTTATGCGCGGCTATTTCCATATGTTGTTGGTACGTATGTATGGAGAGGCTCCTTATATCGACCGTGTCATAAATGCCGGCGATAATATGGACTTCAAAAAAGAGTCTGTACATTCAATGGTGGAGAAAATTGTGGCGGACGCCCGGACTGCGTATGAGATGGTGCCTAACAAGTATGTGAAGACTTCGGAGAATTTCGGCCGGGTGGATAAAGGTGCTTGTTTAGGGTTGGTTGCTTTTGTCCGTTGGATGGCAGCTACTCCGTTGTGGAATGGTGCTTCTCAATATGGTTATAACCAACGCCGTGTGTTTGAGAATGAATATGTGTATGATGCGAATCGTTGGCGGAGAGCGAAAGAAGCGGCTAAAGCCGTACTGGATTTTGAGGTAGGGGGCACGAAGCGCTATTACCTTTATGAAAAGCATGATGCAAATGATTTTAAAGACCCTGCCGACGGTAATCTGAATGACAGCCGTGTATATGCCCGCCTGTGGGATATGTTCTATGATATGGATGCGTTTGCCAATGAGTACGTGTTCTTTATGACGAAGAGTAAAGACCAGGCATGGCAGGGGGATATTTATCCGCCGAGCCGTGAAGGCAGCTCCCGCCAGCAACCCGTGCAGGAACAGGTGGACGAATATGAGTTTATTGTAGGCGATTACGGTTATCCGGTTTATTCGGCGGAAGCCCGTAAAGGTGGTTATGATGATACCAATCCGTATGTGAAGGGAACCCGCGACCCGCGTTTCTATCGCGATATCCTTTATCATGGCGCTCCTTATCGTAATAACAAGAATGAATCGAAGACGGTGAATACAGCCAGCGGTTCCGATAAGATTGGGGCAACCAACGCGACTACTACCGGGTATTATCTGCGTAAGTTCCAGCAGGAGTCATGGAATAAATCCGGTAATTTCAGTATCAATGCTCCTGCCATCTGGCGTCTTCCTGAGTTTATCTACATTTATGCAGAGGCTTGCAATGAATTGGGAGAGGAGATAGATGAGGCTTATAAACTGGTGAATACGGTTCGCGAACGTTCTTTTATGAAACCGATGCCGCCGGAAGTGAAGGCCAACCAGCAGTTGATGCGCGAATATATCCAGCGTGAACGCCGCGTCGAACTTTTCTATGAGGGAAAACGTCCCTGGACTTGCCGTTTGTATCTTGAACCTACGAGCAAGGAAGAACTGGCAAAAGAGAGTCTTTGGAAATCCAGCGGAAGTGATAACTCAAAGCGTACGCAGAAATATTGGGCAGCCAATAACGGAGCATTGCCCCGTTGCCAGCGAATGATTAACGGGATGCGTCCGGTACAGGACGAGAACGGGGCAATTACTGTCGACGGTGTGAAATACCGGATGGAACGTTTCTGTGTGGAAGAGCGCACGTTCTCTATCCAGCATTATCTGTTCCCGATTCGACAGAGTGAGATGCAGAACACACCGTCTCTTGAACAGAACCCGGGCTGGTAAGCGGATTGGAATGTATAACTTTAAAAAGAAAAATCAGATGAAACGAATCTATACATATATGGGGCTGTTGCTCTTGTCGGTATTGTCATTCACTCTAATCAGTTGTGACGACGATGATGATAATGAGGGCGCAAAAGACCTGATTGAAGTGATAGTGAACAAACCGGTGGTACGTATCGGACAGAACGAAGAGGTGAAAGTGAATGTTGTGGTAGGAAACGGAAACTATTCGGTGAAAAGTTTTAATACTGCCATTGCAACGGCTTCCGTCTCCGGTGAACAGATTTCTATAAAGAGTGGTTCTCAGAATGGAGCCACTACCGTGGAAGTAATGGACGGTGAAGGAGTAGTGGCCGATATTTCTGTGAATGTGGGAGTTTTTGAACTGGAAGTGAATGAGCCGCAGGTTACATTGGAAGTAGGGGATGAGAAAGACTTGATTGTCAGCATGGGAAACTTTTCCAGCAATGATGAACTTTCTTTTTCTGTCGAAGATGAAACAGTGGTCAGCATGGTCAATACCGACCAGTTCCGTCCTTTCTATAAGCTGACCGGATTGAAAAGCGGACATTCTATCGTTACTTTTACAGACCATAAAGGGAAACAGGCAGTTGTCTCGGTGACTGTGAATCCGATTTCTATTGATGTTTCCAATTTGACGCCGAGGGTCGGAGTTAACAATAAGGTGATGATTACTGTGGAAAAAGGAAACGGTGGCTATAGCCTTGCTGCGGAAAATGATGAAATAGTCGGTATTCAGCAGGTGGACGATACCCGTTTCAACCTGGTTGGTAAGAAAGCCGGTGTTACTACAGTATATGTCCGCGACCAGGCAGACCAGGAATTGTCTTTGACAGTGACCGTTGTACTGGCGGATAAAGTGGCGAACTTGGGTAGCAGCAATTATTTCCATGTACCGTTTATGTATAATGGGGTAGCGGACGAATCGTTGAAGAGTGTGAGTACAATCACATTTGAGGCTCGTTTCAATATTGAGTCGTTGAATGGAAGCGGTGATGCACGGATTAATACGGTGATGGGAATCGAGAAGAACTTCTTGTTGCGTGTGGATGTCCATAAGGACGACAGTGATACGGAATCGCGTTATCTTCAATTGTCGGCAGACGATAAGGGTAAAATCCGCTATGAAGGCTCTACTAAAATAGAAACGAATAAGTGGTATGATGTCGCCGTGGTTCTGGATGATAGTAAGAGTGGCAGTGACCGGATTGCCTTGTATGTGAATGGTGTGAAGGAAACGCTTCAATATTCAAGCGGAACACCGGATGATTTGAAGAATATTAACTTGACTTCCAACTTCTACATCGGTCAGTCCGACAGCAAGCGTCGTTTGAATGGTGCTATCAGTTATGCCCGTATCTGGACGAAAGCATTGACGGAACAGCAGGTAGCGGACCAAAGCGGCAAGATTCTGAACGAGGAAGCGGAAGGTATGATTGCCAACTGGTTGTTTAATAATGGAAACGGTAATACCAAATCCTTTGTATCTCTGGCTGAGAAGAGCTTTGAAGCCGAGGCGGGAAGTGTGGTTTCTACTTGGAAAGCAGACCCGATACTGACTGTGGAATAAGAACGGATAAGAACAATAAAAAAAGCCATCCCCGGAATAGACGAAAACTTTGGGATGGCTTTTTTTTGTAGTGTGCTTACTATTATTCGGCAGACTATGTCCTGCTTGTTGTTGGCAAGGTTATTCCTTGACAGGCTCAGCCGGTTTGTCTTTGGATGCAGTGTCATTGACAACTGTATCATTGACAAAAGCGGTTGGTGCACTCAGTTCCGTTTTCACAGGTTCGTCTTTGGTTACAGTATCTTTCACTACTGTATCGTTAACGATAAGTGCGGCATTAACTCCTGTCTGGGCTGTCACAGCTTCTGCAGAGTTCTGAGCCTTAACAAGGAATGAACCACCACAAACAAACATAAACATTGCTACTACTAATACTAATTTCTTCATAATCGTTTGCTTTAATGAACATTAGACATATATTTTCAATTCTCTACTTTTTATGTTAAGGAATTGGTTGTTGCTATTACGGTAACGTCTAATTAAAGATCAAAGTGCGTGCCAAAGAATATAAGAAGATTGTAAATGGTTGATAAATAGAGATGTAGTGGTGATGTTGGATAATGAGTGTATGTGGCAAGCAATGGGGAATGTGTGGAAAGTGTGGCGGGAAGTGTGGAATAAATCCACACTTCCCGCCACACTTCATGTTTAGAGCACTCTTCTATAGAGTGAGCTAATTAATTTCATCCGGCCACGGGCAGGGCTTTCCCGTAGCTTTAACAGTCGGGCGTTGTGCATCTACTTTCCTCAGGTAGTTACCTAACTCTTTAGATAGTTTTCTTACAATGTCCGGATGTTGTATACTGAGGTCATTGCTTTCACCTATATCATTCGGGATATTGAATAATTCTTTTTTCCCGCTGCCATAATAGTAAATCAATTTCCAGTCTCCGTTACGGACTGCACAGTTGAAGTTAATACCTGGCCCGTCATTTCCCCAATTGTTGGGCATATTCCAAAAAAGACTGCGCCCTTTGGATGGATTACCCGTTTGTTTCAATAGGGGAATAAAACTGACTCCGTCTATCGGCTGAACTGTTTTATATTTCCTGACTCCTGCCATTTCGAGAATAGTGGGGTAGAAGTCTTCAATCAGTAAGTAGTTGTCGCATTTACTGCCCGGAGCCACTACTCCCGGCCAGCTGACTATCATCGGTTCGCGGATACCACCTTCGTAAGTAGAACCTTTACCGCTGTTTAACGGGTGGTTTTGTGTGTGCAACTTTCCGTCGCGCCAATAGGGTTCGGAAGCAAGTCCCCCGTTATCACTCATAAAGATGATAATGGTGTTGTCGGCTTCTCCATTCTTTTCCAACCAGTCCATTAAATCACCCAGGCTCTTGTCCATTCCTTCGATAAGAGTGGCATAGGCGGCTTCATGGTCGGTCATGCCTTTTTTCTTGTACTTCTCATAGAAACGCATATCTTTATTCAAAGGAATATGGATAGCATATTGTGACATATACAGATAGAAAGGCTGATTATATTTTTTTGCTTTATCCAATGCTTTGATAGCTTCCAGGGTCAACGCTTCCGTTACAAATGTCTCTGTTCCCCAATATTTCTCTAATCCGGGAACAGCCATCAATGACACAGGTTTTCCGTCCTTGGTATGCCCGTAATTTTCTTCTCCCAGATAGCTGGCAAGTCCGCCGGCAGCGTGTCCGGCTATGTTTACTTCGAATCCCCAATGGTGCGGGTCTTCTCCCGGAGTATCAATGGAACCGAAATGGGCTTTTCCACAATGGATGGTATGATAACCGCTGTCCTTCAGTAGTTCTACGAAAGAAGTTCCTACAAAAGTATTATTAGTGCCGGGCACTTGGCTGACACCGTTATAATTCCAGTCGGGCACAGCCAGCAGACTGTCCTTGCGGTCTGTCATCGTATTCTTTTGCAGTGTCCAGTTGGTAACACGGTGGCGTGCGGCATTTGTTCCGGTGATGAGGCTGCATCGGGTAGGGGAACTGATACTGCTGGCATACGCTTGGGTGAACATCATTCCTTGGCGTGCCAACCGTTCCATGTTCGGAGTCTCGTACAGCTCGTTGTAATGCGTTTTTTGTGTCCAAAAAGGAAGTGAAGTGTCTTGCCATCCCATATCATCCACCATAAAGAGGATAATGTTCGGGTGTTTGTCCGTACGTTCTGTCTGTACGTTGCTTTGTGCTTGCAGGCTGGTTGCTGCGAGGGGCACAAGTGCGAGGGGGAATAGTTTCTTTTTATTCATGGGGGAATTATTAAATGTTATTTACTGATTTCAATTTTACCGGGCTCTTTTATCGGGATACTCCGTAATTCCTGTTTCCCGTGGGATTCTACCCATACTCTCAGCGTTCCGGTGCAGAGCACATCTAGTGTAAGTGTATCATTGGTGCGGGCTAATATTTGTACAGTGGCAGGTGACAGGTATTTTTCTTGTATTCCGATCACTGCCCAACCTTGGCGGATAGGACAAAGATGAAACAGGCAATCATTGAAGCCTTTTAATTTCATTTCTTTGCTTGCAGTCAGGATTCCGGCAGTCTGCTCTTTCCAATTGAACGCGAGAATCCTGTCGGGGATAGATGTTGAAGAATTGGTTGTATTTTCACGTAAAGAGTAATCATCCGGTTTCAGGTATGTTTTTATTTCCTGATAAGCAGGAGAAGTATTCAGATTATAGCAAATGATTGAAACAGCCTCGTCTCCTGTGGGCGCAAATACCCGATAACTTTCACCGCTTTGCAATGGATTGGTGAGTATGGATTCAGGAGTAGGGATAGCCGGAGCGGATGGACGGAATATTTTTCCATGTTCGTCAACCAAAGGCAGGATATTTTCTGAAATAAATTCGTCGGGGGAGTCGGATAAATAAACCGGACCGCCGGAAATAGCTTTTGTTCGTGCCATCAGGCTACCGCAGATTGTATCACTGGAATGAAACATATCGTGATCCGGCCAAACCGTTTGTCCCAATAAAAGCGTATTGGTATATGACTGGAATAGATGGGATTTCGCCATGTTCTCATCATACTTTTTATAATCGATACTGACACGTGTGACGGCACTATGTAATGTATGGTCTGTGTTTATGACATTCTGTGCCATACAGTTCATTAATCCCATCTGTGCATTGTGGATTTGATGCTCTAATGCAAGGTTACAGTCTTTTGCCTGCCGGACGGCTTGGCTGTTACCCATATAAAGCGGGAGAGTAAAAGACTGGTTGTCTATTTTCAGAAAATCAAATCCATTCTTTTTCATTGTATGGATATAATATTTGTAAAAGGTTTCGATGTTGTCCGTACTTATGCCCGGCAATAGGCAGTCGTTACAGGGATATAGGGTTTGCTGAATTTCTTTCGGAAAATCATTGTCGGCGGAAATTCCCATCCAATAACCGGAAAGGCTGTACCATAATCCCATCCATTTGATTTTATCATCCTGTTTGCGATTCATAATGCGAGTCCATCCGTTAGGAAAACGCTGCTTGTCAGGAGTCAGGCTTGTCAGGCGACGTTTTTCATTGGCTATATGACCGTCATCAATCAGAATGTAGCGCACAGGGATGCCGGATGCTTCAATGGCATCTATGTCATTCAATATTTTTGTTTCATCAATGTTGAAGTGATAATGTTCCCAAGTGCACCAACCCAGATAGTCAAATCCTTCAAAATATTTTTTGTCTTCCCTCTTTTGCAGGGAAGACACTGTTTTATCAGTCATTAATGAATAATAAGCATCATTGAAGACATGATATACGGTTTGTGATTTTTGAATAAGCAAAAGAGGCACTTGTCCGGCTAATGAGTCTTTTCCAAGCGTAGAGACATAGAGAGTGAGTGTCCCGTCCGTATTAGCTTGAAACCAACTTAGACTGTTGTCTCCTGCAACGGCTTTAACAAACAAATACTCACCGTTGGAGAGTTGAAGAAGTAAAGCATCTCCTAGTGTGGACGGTCGGGCATTGGACGGAATGCCGGGATAATTTTCTTGCGTGATGTCTTTCAACCGGTCGAACATCCAGGGAAGCAGCCGGTTGGTATTATTAGGCCATTGATAATCATCGGTACGGGAGTCACGGCTGAAGAATGCTCCACGGACATACGAAGGAAGCTGGATTTCATACGAAAGGGTATTCTGCTTTTCAGGCACTTGCCGCTCGTATAAGATGGGGGTGGAGGGAGCATATATATTCAGGTCGATATTCTTTTTCATCCTGTAAGCGGCAATGTCTTTGTATTCTTTTCCTTTGTAGTAAGTAAACGGATTCTGGGCAAGCATCGATGTTTTTACAAAGATGCCTGCCAATATCCATATACTGATGTGGATTATTCTTTTCATGTTTCTTGTCTTATTTGACGTAATATGCATTGAAATTAATAATGTCCGGCAATGCAATAGATTCAGGAATAGTTAATCTTAGTGCACTTGCTTCTATCGGTTCAAACTTTTCAATACGCTTGTGCCCTACGGACTCTCCGCTACAGACTGTCTGCCATTTTCCGTTCACCTTTGCTTCCACTTTATATTGGCGGATACGTTCCCCATTTTTTATGTTTTCCTGAATGATGCAATAATTTACCATCTGCTTTTTTCCAAGGTTCAGGATCAGGCCTTTCTTTTGTCCCGCAGTATGTGCTATCGGTGAAGAGAACCGGCGGTTTATTTCATCTCCCATCTCTTTCAAGCGTTGGGCATCTCCTGTGGGAATTAGTCCGGTCGGATCGGGAGTCAATCCGAGGATAAGGGTGGCATTTCGTCCTACGGACTTTTCATATTTATCCATCAGGACGTCCAACGGATAAATATTATTCTCATCATCCGGTTCCCAAAACCATTCGTGACGTCCGTTTGCTCCTCTTAGTGGTGTGTCCGCCATGGCGGGAATCCAATACTTACCGTCTTTATCACCGTGTTTCAACAGTTCTAATTGGTCGATGTTACTTTCGATACGTTTATGATGTGAACAGGGAACAGGAAAAGTAGACCAGCAGGGATATTCCACCGTACCTGTTTCCGACCCCCCCCAACGGAAGTCGGCACGGTCGATATTATGATAGAAAAGACACTCCGGCTGATATTTATTCACAATTGGTTCTACATCGGGGCCGTCACTACGCGGGTCGTCGGCTCCGCCGTCAAACCATATCATATAGAGGTCACCATAACGTGTACAAAGCTCCGTCACCATCTTTTCACACAGGCGTTTATACCATGCCTGACGATTCTTGGCAAATTCACCCTCTCCTTCAGCTTTGAAGTTATGGATACCTAGCTGGGAATTCCACCGGATACCTACATAGATGCCCGGCTGAATACCGTATTTGCGGCAGGAATTGACGAAATCGCGAACTATATCACCTTTTCCGTCTCTCCATTTTACAGCTTTCAGGCAGTAGGGGTTGACGTCGCTCTGCCAAAGCCCGAATCCGGTTTCATGGGTGGCTGTCAGTACGGCAAACTTGCATCCGGCAGCTTTTGCGGCTTCTACCCATTGGTCGGTATTTAGTTCTGTCGGGTTGAATATGTTGTAATCTTCAATAGGATTGATGCGATTATTGCCTTGTCCGTAGCGGATACCGTCAAAGACATGCAAGTCGTAGTGAAACACAGCTCCCAGCTCGGCTTCATGCCATTTCAGTTGATGCGGCTTAGGGACAGGGATATTCTGTTGTTGTGCGAAACTGCAAACATAAGAGAGGAGAAAGAGGGAAAGGTAATATAATTTTCTCATGGTATTTATTTATTATAGTTTTAAATAATTTGCAAATGAGTCATCGGTCTGGGTGAGCCAGTCTTTCAGTTGTTTGCTGAGTTTCTGAACTAGTGGGGGATGTTGCCTGGCGATATTATTCATTTGATACGGGTCTTTTGTCCGGTCAAAAAGAATCGTGTCGTCTATAACACCATTGGTGGCATGTACTACAAAAGTATGAGTCTTTGTGCGCAATCCCCGATATCCGGTAGCATGGTTGTCAAACAGTACATAGTAGTATGGTTGTACGACTTCCCGCTTGTTTTTGCCGAGAATCTGACAGGACAGGTCGAATGTCTGTACAGTTTCGGGAATCTCTTTCTGAAATCCCATCAAGGATAGGAGTGATGGGTATAAGTCGGCAAAAGCAATCATCAGCTTTTCTTCTTTGCGTGGCTTTATCCGTTCCGGCCAGGAGATAATCATAGGGATGCGCATTGCTTCTTCATAGAAGATGTCTTTTCCGTCATTCTCATGCGCACCCATACAGACACCGTGGTCAGAGGTAAAGACTACGATTGTGTTGTCGAAGAGCCCGTTTCTTTTTAATTCGTCTACGATGCGCCCCACATTCTCATCTACACCCGTGATGCAGGCATAGTAGTTGCGAAGATTATTTCTGAAGTAATCTCCCATTTTCGTTCCTTTTTCCGGAATGTCCGGGCGGTCGGCGCATAGTGTTTCTATATCCAGATCTTTGTATATCGCTTTGTATTTGTCCGGTACCAATTCATAACCGGTATGCGGCGGATTCATTGAAACGACCAATGCAAATGGTTGCCGGCTGTTTTTATGTGATTGGATATATTCGATTGCCTTGTCGGCTTCGTAGGCAGGCCCCCATTGGTTTACATAATAAAAACTGTCACGTGGAGCAGTCGTATTCCAATACATCGGTTTCAAATGATAATCATAGGTTCCGTAGGCTATCCAATGTTCGAAGCCGTGACGGCGTTCGGGTGGACACCATTCATTCCATGCTACCTTACCCCGGTTGTTGTATGTATCTACATAAGGTTTGTATGGTGCGTCCAAATGCCATTTTCCTATATATCCGGTCTGATAATTCATGTCTTTCAGCACATCGCTCCAACAGCGGGCGTCGTGCGGTAGTTCGACCTGATAAGGAGCTGTCCGGGAGTTGCAGTTACTTACTACTTTATTGTTGATAGGGTACATGCCCGTCATCAGCATAGCCCTTGCGGGTGATGAAACAGGATAACTGCTGACTGCGTCAGTAAACACGATTCCTTCGGAAGCCAGCTTATCCAGACAGGGAGTTTTTACAGGTTCTTTACCTATGCAACCGAGTGCGTCTCCCCGGTATTGGTCAGCCATGATGAAAACAAGGTTGGGAGATGCTTGTGATAAAAGCGGGAGAATCGGAGCAGCAAGTGCTGCCCCGATAGTCCATGGCCGGTGATATATACTCCTTGGTATAGTATTCATAAATACAAAAATAGTTTTTTATTTTAAATGGATTATGGTTTATGTTGAATACCTATTGATTTGCATAGAGATTGGAACCTATCGGCCACCCCGGATTCTGATATACCACTGATGTGGATGGATCTCCCCCTTTTACAGGTGTCGACATACGGAAGACGTCATAAGAAATCGGGGTGAGATAATTGGCTTCTTCGAAGTTATAGCCACCGTTGGCGATAATCAGTTCGTTGAATGCGTATGGTTGCAGATATTTGGTGTCTTTTACTGCCAATCCTTCCTTAATCTGATTTATATAATAATCCTTCTTCTGATATTCTTCCCAATTAAATCCTTCCACAACATAATTCTTCATTTTATCCAGTGAACGCCAGCGGAATAAATCGTCCTTACGCATACTTTCGGCTATAAACTCGCAACGACGCTCGCGACGGATATTATAAAGCAGCTTACTGACCAGTTCATTGCCTGACCATATAGCCAAGTCATTTTCCTTGCTTAGGTCGGTATTGTCGATTGTATATTGGTAATTTTCAGATACTCCAGCGCGCTTTCTTAGTGCTTTCCAGTATTTCTGGCTGTTTGCGTCTATAGAGTTTCCGCCATTTTTCATACAATCCGCTTCCATGTAGTTGAGGAATGCTTCCGATGCCCTGAAAATCATATATGCCAATGGTGAATTATCAGTCGGAGCAACATTACTGTCTCTCCATCCTTTGCGTACCATATAGCCGGTAGCGGACTTGGCCACACTTTGATATGAATGGAGCAAGTTGACATATCTCATGACTCCCTCTTGATCCAGATTTGCTCCCCGCCATATCACGTCACCCGGTTTAGAAGTCGATTCTACCAAGCGTAAATCTCTGTTTTTCATTGCGTCCTCAATGCTTGCGTCACCTTGGTATTCTGTATTGCCTGTTGCGTAAATTGGCAAACCGTTAGTCGTAAGGAATGTTTCCACTAATGAACGTGTGTATCCTCCGCCTTTACCGGCACAGCCTTTTGCCATTTCATTTTCTCCATTATAAATACTATGATAAGTACCTTCCACCAGACTGTTGACTTTAGCATCTACAGCATACATTCGCCACAGTAATACCTCTTTATTGGATGATAAGTCATATTGGTTAAACATATTCATGTAATCCTCGATTTTATCGGTGATATTGGGCAGGAATGCTTCTGCTACCGGTTTGGCGGCTTCCATTGCCTGAGTCAGGAAGAAATCTATTTCCGTATCCAGATTGCCATCGAATGTTCCACCCGGCCATCCTGCGCCTCCCGGTACACGGGCTGTTCCTTTGTGATACGTTTCCCAACTCGCTTCATAAAGGGCAACACGTGATTTGAACAATAAAGCGGATTCCTGATTCAACCTGTGGCTGGTCAATGCATTGCTGCGGGGGAGCAGGCGGCTGATAGCTTCATCCAAGTCCTTAAGAATGAAACGTGCCACTTCATTACGTGGCTTGCGTCTGTTGGCTTCCACATTAGCAGCATAATCATCAGCGTTAAGTTCTTCCGTAATGATAGGGAAGTCTCCAAATTTCCGCAGGTATTCAAAATAGATATAAGCACGGAAGAAAAACATTTCGCCTAAATACTGTTGTGTCTCATTTGTATTGTCAAGTATTCCGCTCTCCAGATTCTCAAGTGCATAATACAGAAAGTGGTTACAGTCCCGTAAATGTTCCTGACGGTTATAGCTGCCGTCGGTTGCCACTTTGATGCGTTGGGGCAGAAAGATGTCTTTCGGTGAGTCTGCCGCCTGATTGTCACTAGTCTCGTCATCATTGAAAAGATTGACATCATTGTAATCGGGAAGCAAGGCATACTTTTTGTTGCAGTACGCCTGCAATTGGATCGGTTCGGTAAAGAAGCCTTCATCTGTATTATCCGTCAGGGGTTTCCTGTCGAGAAAGTCGCTGCATGAACTGAATGCGAATGAGGCGGCTATCAATGAAAATAGGGTATATCTTAGTTTCATAATAATCTGTTTTTAAGGTTTATAATGTAATGTTGATACCGAAAGACAATGTATAACTCAATGGGTAGCTCATACCATTTTGGAAGAGTAGTTCCGGATCAAAGTTCTTACTCATCTTGCTGCCCGTCCAAAGATTGTCACCGGAGAAGAATACCCGTACTTTTTGCAAACTGATTTTTCGAATTAATTCTGTTGGTAAAGTATATCCGACTTGCAGGTTCTTCAGGCGGATATAAGCTGCATTTTGCAGGTAGCGGGTCTGTACTTGTTGATTCTGCTTGCTTCCGATAATAGGACGTGGAAAGTAAGCATTCAGGTTTGCTCCCAGTTCGTCACCTTCGGGGCGGAAGAAGTCGTAATGTTCGTCGTATCCTGTGGAGTCCCATTGTCCGCCGTTTACTCCCCAAAAGATCATACCTTTCGAATAGTCTGTTCTGTCGTCTCCGCCTACCCATATGTCGCGTTTGGCTACTCCCTGAAACATCATGCTGATATCAAAGCCTTTGTAATCGGCTCCCAATGTGATGCCAAAGCGATAGCGAGGCGTGCTGTTACCAATAATGCAGAGGTCTTTCGGGTCGTTGGCGGAAGTACCTTTTTCAATGGCAGGATTATCATCCAAGTTTGCATACATGATGTCGCCCGCTTTCCAGATGTTATTGCCGACACTTGGAAGTCTGCTTTGATCATGGATAGCTATGTAATCTTGTATTTCCTGGTCGGTTTTAGCCATACCTACGGTTTTAAATCCCCAAATTTCTCCCAGTTTCTTTCCTTTCCAGTAATTTTCTATTGTCTCACCATCCGAGTTTTTGGTGTAGAATGTCTTGTCCGGATTAGGATATTCTGTTACTTCAGTCTGTGCGTCGGACAGATTGAGGGATATGCGGTAACCTACCTGTCCAATTCTGTCCTGCCAGTTCACTTGTAGTTCCCATCCTTTAGTCCGTAAAGATGTGTTGTTTAGTTTCGGAGCTGATGCGCCTACAATCGGAGAAATCTCTTCAGCAGGCCCTACCATATCTTTTGTATCGCGGATATAATACTCTGCATATCCGGTCAGGCGGTTATTGAATGCAGCAAAGTCCAGGCCGGCATTGTAGCTGATAACCCGTTCCCAAGTGAGCAACGAACTTACAAGTCCGGGAGTGGAAGCAATACTTGAACGGTTGGCCTGCTCGAGCAACCATCGGCCACCATCGTCTGCGCTACCTACTGTTATGTTTTGGATGGAATAGGTAGGATAGAAACTTTCTGTATTTTGGTTTCCCAGGCTACCATACGAAAAACGTAGTTTCAACAGGTTGACATACTCCTGTGCCGGTTCCCAAAATGCTTCACGGGCGATATTCCACCCCACTGATACAGACGGGAAAGTTCCCCAACGTTCATCTCCACGAAAACGGGAAGTGGCATCACGACGAATATTTCCTTCAATCAGGTATCTTCCGTCATAATCATAGTTGAGACGGGCAAAATATCCCATTGTAGCCCATTCTCTGGTGAAAGCTTTCAATACACTTGTACCTGTTGCGGTGTTGATGCTGGGTACCTGTTCGTTGACTACATCATAACGCTTGCCTACCAGATTGTTGATACGGTAATATTCCGAGTTCATACCTGCGGTGGCTTTAAAGTTATGTTTCATCCAGGAATATTCATAATCAGCGTAAAGAGCGGTAGTCATCATGGACGTTTGTTCCGTTTCGCTTTGTACGAATGTCTTTCCGGCAGCAAGGTCGTTGTCACCTCCTAGCCACGCTTCCTCTACCGGTTGGTTCTCCTTGTTATAGAGATATACTTTGTTTACATTGTATTGATGCTGATAGTTTGTAGTTCGTAAACTTGCCTGTCCGTGTATACCTAATCCCTTGATAGGAGTTAGATGGAAACCGCCTTGAGTAAAATAAGTATCTTTGGTTGAGTTTGAACGTCCTCCCGAAGTTAACTGCATTAGTTTGGGATTACGGGTATAGTGACCGTTGTTGTCATACAGCGGCATTGTAGGATAGAGTTTGGTTGTTTCTGCAAAGAAACGGTCGCCGTAGAGCTTTATAAAAGTAGGCATACCGATATCTTCACGGATAAAACGCGCATTGAAGTCAAGGTTTAACCATTTGGTTACCTGTCCGCTTACTTTGCCGCTAATATTGAAGCGTTTCTTTTTCTCGTCGGAATAATTCATCTGTCCTTCTTGTGAAAGAAAAGCTCCGGAGATATAATATTTAACCTTTTCGCTTCCACCTGAAATACTTAGATTATGTTCTTGTCCGAAAGACGTTTTGTCAATGAAGTTTCGGGGCCAATTCTGGTTATCATTAGATGCTCCATTGAAAGGAAAGAAGCCACCTTGGTTGCCTTCTGGGTCAGAAGTGTATGGGTATTCGCCTGCCATGTATTTTTGGATACGGTCAATGGTGGCGGAGCTGAAAATAAATGCCTCTTCATTACCTTCCTCATTCTTTTTGGCCACATTGAAATACTTGGCAAAACGATATGAATCAAGCATATCGGGAATATTAGTCGGGCGAGACCACCGGAAATTACCGGAATATTGTATATTAGTCTTACCTGCCTCTCCGGATTTAGTAGTGATTAATATCACTCCGAATGGTGCACGTGAACCATAAATAGAAGAAGATGCCGCATCTTTCAATACAGAGATATTGGCAATATCCTGTGGATTAAGTGAGTTGATATCTCCTTCGGCACCATCAATCAAAACAAGTGGTGAAGCACTGGAACCTGTTCCCAGATTTCCTGTGCCGCGAATATTCATGTTAGGGTTCTCATCCAAACGTCCGCCTTTATCATTAACATCAATATTCAATCCGGGCATGACACCTTGCAGGGCTTGTGTTACGGAAGTGACAGGTCTTGATTCAAGCGTCTTGGTATCTACGGTGGCTACCGCTCCGGTCAGGTTCACTTTCTTTTGCGTACCGAATCCTACCACAACCACTTCATCCAAAGTTTGCGTATCTTCCGTTAACATGATTCTGAAAGTGGTCTGATTACCGTCTATCGTCAGACATTGTGGTTGGTATCCTATATATGATACTACCAGTACATTGCCTTTAGAAATGTTTTTCAGAGAGAAGTTGCCATCCATGTCGGTAATAGTTCCATTCGAAGTTCCTTCCACTAATACGCTGGCTCCGATAATTGGCTCGTTGAGCCTTTTGTCCGTAACGGTGCCCTTGATGTCCGATTGTTGTGCATACATTATATGGATGCCAAACAATAACATGATGAATAATGCTGTTAGTTTTCTCATTGCATTTTATTTAAAGTTATACATAAGGTTATCGTATTGCAAATGTAGGCGGATTGACTCATGATGGATATACACACTTGTTTCATAAAGTATGCATGTTTAATTCAAAAGGCTATTTCTTTATTCCTTTTTTTGTATGTTTTGACTTTATTTCGTTTATTTGCGGTAAATCAGTGTATAATGAAACTCTTAAATCTAATTCTTGCTATTCTTATTATAAGTTGTTGCCCGTTCGATACGATTCATGCTTTCTTTGATAAGGACATCCGTATGTTGACGATGCAAGACGGACTGGCTGATAATACAATCCCTTGTATATATAAGGATGAAGATGGTTTTATGTGGTTTGGGACAAGTAACGGATTAAGTCGCTATGACGGAAAGACAGTCAGGAATTTCAAGCCGGCGGAAGCTTATAAATCTATATCATCCATTGTGAGATTATCCGATGATTATTTAGGTATCCTGTCGGATGGCGTTCTTTATTATTTCAACCGGAAACTGGAAACTTTCACTCCTTCCACTAATAGTTCGGATGCGGATAAATTGGCGGTTACCCGTGTGTTGCCTGCCGGTGAATCTTCTTTTTGGGGAATATCGTTAAATAAGCTGTTCCTCTATCGGTGGGAGAGCTTGCAAAAAACGGACGGACAGGCGGCATCCATTCGGGTAAGGATAGAAAAGTCTTATGATTTACTGCCGGGAGAGGATGAAGTCCTTGCTGATTTCTGTTATGATGAAGAGTGCAAGGATAAAATATGGTTGGCAACCAATAAAGGGAATCTGTTGTTATTTCGTCCGGATACTCCACAACAGGTTTCTTGTAAGAGCCTGATACAGGAAGCTTATCCTTTACGGATTACTTCAATAATGAGTAGGGATGATATTGTGTGGATTTCTACTATTTCCAAAGGCATCATCCGTTATCATGTGAAGGCGGGGGACATCGACCGGATTTCGTATGGCGGGACAGGAAAAGGGAATCTCCTTTCCCATACGGATGTCTATCAAACCCTATATATAGGAAATAATCGTTATTTGGCCGTCACATGGAGTGGATACACATTATTAATGCTTGACGAAGAACATCCGGAAGAACTGACTTCGGAGATTTACAATTATACACATACACAGATTCACCTGAATCTGGAAACCCGCATGATTTCTGCATATTATGACCCGACCGGACTTCTTTGGATTGGAACGAACGGTGGGGGAGTAATGTATTCCGATTTAAGGTCACAGTTTTACCACCGTTATTATCAAAAGAGACATAATGAGATTTGCGGCATTGTAATGGATGATAGCCGGTATGTATGGCTGGCCACTTTCCATAAAGGTATTATGAAGAGTACTCTGCCGTATATTCCGGGAAAAAAACTGGAATTCACCAAGACCGATACAGGAAATGGGAAACAGGAAGAAACTGTGTTATGTTGCTTGAAAGACAAACAAGGCAATCTCTGGTTCGGAAACGCGGACGGCTCATTGACATTTTACGACAATAAACTTCGTCGGTTTTCAATCCGTCCTTTGCCGGTAAACGGTATTGTGAACAGTTCCCCGGTATGGGCTTTGCATATCGACCGTAAAGACAGGTGCTGGGTTGGTACAGAACAAGGGCTTTTATTGTATGACTGCAAGACAAAGATATGTACCCGTTTGCCTGTCGGACAATATTTGAAGGAGACTAAATTCCCTTTTGTGCGGGAGATAGAGGAAACGGAAGACGGCGTGATATGGCTGGGCACAAGTAATATGGGAGTCTGTAAGTTGACGGAGTCTGCTTCGGGAGATATTTTAGTGAAGGATGGTTACGAGCGGAAAGCCGGTATGGAACATCATTCCGTACGTTCTTTGTTAGCGTCTTCAGATGGGAATCTGTATGTTGGTTATATAGATGGCTTTGCTATTCTTTCTCCACATCAGGATTCAATTCAGGAATTTTATACTACCAATGACGGATTATGCAGTAATTTTATCGGTTGCATCACAGAAGATGACAAGGGACATATCTGGCTAGGAAGTAACTCCGGCATATCGAGATATAGCCGTCATCAACATTTGTTCTATAATTACTATATTGCAGGCAGTAACCGTTCGGCAGTGTTCTACGATAAAACTTTGTTTTTCGGAAATAATCAGAGCCTGACGTTTTTCAACCCAGACGATGTAAGTACGTCTCCGGTCAACGACCGTGTCCTGATAACAGGACTGGAAGTTAATAATCGTCCGGTGGAGATTGGAGCGGCGATAAACAAGCAGGTCATACTAGACAAGGGAATATCTTATACCGGCCGGATTGTGCTGAACAATGATAACCGTGATTTCTCCCTGACCTTCAACAACCTGTCCTATTCGAATGAACAACAAAAGTATAATTACCAGCTTTTTCCCTATCAGGAGAATTGGCTGATATCTAATAATGGGGAAAAAGCCTCATATACCAACCTTCCTGTAGGAGACTATGTTTTTGAAGTGAAAAACATCTATCCGGACGGGCAGTCGGGGCCGCTCAATTCATTGAAAATAACCATTCTTCCTCATTGGACGGATACCTTGGCTTTTCGTCTTTTTATTTTCCTATTGTTATTGGCAGTTGCCGCTTATTGTGTGAGACTGGTAAGAATCCGCCAGAAACGTCTGGAACGTGAAATGCAGATGAAACATGAATTGCTCACTGTCAGTATGGAGCGTGAGAAAGAACGTCAGATACGTATGGAGCGTGAGAACTTTTTTACGGGTGTCGCCCATGAGTTGCGTACTCCGCTCACATTAATTCTGGCACCGTTGCAGGAACTGATGAAACAATGTAACCCGTTGGAGTCTATCTATAAAAAATTACAGGTGATGTATAAGAATGCGGCTTCACTACACACCTTGGTCGACCATTTGCTATATGTGCAGAAGATAGAGGCGGGGATGGTGAAACTTCAGTTGTCCGAAACCGACCTTGTGCAACTGGTAAGGAGTGTATCGGAACCTTTCCGGCAAATGGCGGAAATTAAAGGATTGCGTTTCGACACAAACTTGCCGGACATGAAACTGATGGTCTGGGTAGATGAGGCGAAAATTTTCTCGGCAGTGCAGAACCTTTTGTCAAACGCGTTTAAATATACATCTCCGGCAGGAGACATCCTGCTATCCGTCTCTCATACAATGAAGGACGGACAGGGATATTGTCTGGTGGCTGTCTCGGATACGGGCATAGGCATTTCCGAAGACTTGCAGAAGCACGTTTTCGATTCTTTTATAACGGGAGATAGCCTTCCTGAATACTCTACAAAGATGGGAATAGGCTTGCATATAGTCAAGCATACAATGGATTTGCATCACGGCCTGGTTACACTGCAAAGTGTACCGGGTGAAGGAAGCACGTTTGTATTGCATATTCCCGAGGGGAAAGGGCATTTCGCGAAAGATGATTATGAATTGCGGGAATCTCAATCGAAAGTGACGGGACAAGAGGATAAACAGGAACTTCCGGCTCTGGTGTATGGTGAAAACTCGGGAGAGGTTTCGACTAAAAGAAGTCTGCTGATTATAGAAGATAATGAAGATGTGCGCGAATATATATGTAGCTTGTTCGCCCTTAAATACCGGCTGTATGAGGCGGCAGACGGGGAAGAGGGAGTGCGTATGGCGAAAGAAAAGCTTCCCGATTTGATTATTTCCGACGTGATGATGCCTGTAAAAGACGGTTTTACTTGTTGTGAGGAAATTCGTTCACAACAAGAGACAGCACATATTCCTATCTTGATGCTGACAGCAAAAGCAGAGGATGCGGACATCCTGCAAGGTTCGCGTAGCGGGGCGGATGATTATATGATGAAGCCTTTCAACCCTGAAATCCTGAAAGCGAAAGTAGATAACCTGATTTTGCAGCGTGAACAGTTGAAGAGGATTTATACCAAAGCCTTGATGCTGAAACAGAAATCGGAAGAAGGGGAACAGGAAGACGCCTTTCTGTTACAATTGATTCATGTCATAGAGGCGAATATTCCTAATGAGAACTTCAATGTCAAGATGTTAGCTGAACAACTGAATATGAGCCAGCCTACGCTATACCGTAAAGTAAAACAGCGTAGTGACTTGTCTGTGATAGACATGATTCGGAGTATTCGCATCAGTAAGGCCGCTTCGTTGATTCTGGAAAACCGGTACTCAATTCAGGAGATTACGGAGATGGTCGGTTATTCGGATACCCGTACGCTTCGCAAGCATTTTATGGAACACTTCGGGGTGTCGCCTTCTAAATATATAGGAGAGAAATAAGCATCCTATATGCCATGCCTTGTGCCACCGCATTGGCACAACTGTGCCAGTCCGTTGGCATGAGCGTGCCAATGCGGTGGCACAACTGTGCCAATAGAAAGGTCTTGAGAGTGAACTTATTCTTGTGAGTTTGGTATCCCCGGCGTTCCCCCTGTCAGTGCCTTGGATGAATGCCAGTTCTTCCGGGTTGAGGAAGATAGTTCCGGTGAAACCTTCTCAAGGGATATGCCTTGATGTCTTTTATCACCGGAACTGTGCATGGACTCAAAGTAACTGCATTTGTCGATAAGCCGTGACTTTTCCTCGTTAGTCATTATAGCGAGATAACTGTCTTCGTTGGTCAGTTTGGGAAAGTTGGTTATTCCGATAATTGTCTCTCCATTGGTCTTGTGCTTTTTGATAAGGGTAGCGGCTGATTTCGTAAGGCATATATAACCGTAAGGGGGAACGCTTATTTCCTGATTGCCGTCCGTTTGTTGCAGGATAACGGTAGACTTGGTGGTTGTGGTGTTCGCCCCCGCATCTATATATCTCATAAGTTTTAATGACGGGACAGAGACGGTAGAACCGGATGGGTTATAGAGTTCTATGTATTCTGCCCCGTCTGTTGCATTATCATACATTACTTCGTTGAACAATAAAATCCCTTTTACTTCTGCCGGATAATCAGGCGGAACGGGGTCGGGGTCTGCGGGGGTATCCGGTTCATCCGGTGTCCCGTCGGGCTTTGTCGTTGTCTCCACATCGTTCGATAACTGTACATGATGGAAAGTGATGCCTTTGCTGCGGGTTTGGGTATAAATACAGTATATTCCGCAGCAGGAAGAGTTTTGGATACTATTGTCTTTTATTTGTTTTTCTTTGGTATATTCATCTTCGGAATCCAGGCGTGTCCAGAAAGTCCAGTAGCCATTGTTGTCACACTCTACTTTTATATATAACTTCGGTGAGTTGTTTCCTTTCATCAGTTCCCTTCCCGAAGCCAGAAGTTTGGATTGTTTTCCATTCTGGCGATAAAGTGCTACGTTGTCTTTGGCACCACCTATCTGGATATAATAACCGTTCAAACTGCCGGAAAGTACGTTGGAAGAAGAGGTCAGATAAAAACGGGCATAATTGTTGGCGGACGGATTAAAAGTAAGGCGTACTCCGAATTCCCAACTGGTGTTTTTTACGGAAGAAGAAGGGAAAGTGGCGTAGGCGGTTCCTGCATCTTCCTGCGGGTCATTCAGGCGGATTCCCTCTTTGGCATTGATAGTGAATTTGTCCGTTTCCCCTTCCCATGGAAGTTCGGATGTGATAGTATCTTCTCCTTCGGGATTTTCTGCCGCTTCGTCATCTGCAGGGAGTGAACAACTTTGGAATAAAAGGACAAAAAGGCTTAGGGATATGAATATAAGTGTTTTGTAGATTCTCATACGGTTATATATAAAGTAGTTTTCATTAACCGTATTTGTTTGTGTATAACGCAGAGGCAATTGCGGCTTAAATGTTTTATTAGATACAAAAGTAGTATTTTTTATGGAAAAGACACTCTGTTTATCCGTTTTTGTCAGCGTGATTCTTGTTACATGTCTTTTAGTGAAATAAGTTTTTCGATTTTTTGTATGAGTTGCTCCGTTTTATCCAATAAGGGAATGACATCTTCTTCTGTCCAATCGAATAAATCATCATAGTCTCCGGATTTTCTCATATTTTGTAGCCGCGAAACCAAACGGGCATCTTCTTTGCTTACCAATTCTTTTTCAACAAACACTTGTCCGAATAAGCAGATAACGCCATTATGAGTTTTTGAAAATAAGCCTTTGTCGGTGAGTAAGGCGGAAATGATGTGAAATGCTGCATAATATAAACGATTGGCAACAAGATTCCAATGTCCTAATTGGGCATTGTCTTGTGCCTCAATAATCGTAGCTTTTGCCTTTTGAATACGATAAGCTATGATAGCCTTTTTTTCTTCAATACTTAATGACATAACACAATTCCTTCTTGTTCTACATTTTTATAGAAAAGGGTGAAATTTCTTTTTTGCCAGTCTCTGTACGTATATAATATAGGATTTATCATTACTCCTATTTTCCATCCTAGTTCGACTAGCGGATAGGCTACATCATCAAAATCCATATTATTAATTCTATCCTTATCCAAAAGAATGAGAATATCCCAGTCGGAGTCTTCTCTCGCGTCTCCACGAGCTTGTGACCCGAACAATACGACTTTTGCTCCGAAAGGAAGCACTTTGCCGGCTGTTTCCCGAATGGAATATATCACTCTTTCTTTTTGCATAGAAGTTCCTTTTATGCAAAGGAACAATATTTTTTTCTCTTATCCTACCAATTCCAGTATTTTTTCAGCTTTATTCAAAGCGTGGCATCACATACTTGTCCGTATAGGAAGTGAAAGTGATGCCCGGCATGGAATGAACATTCGATTTATTTTCCAATGCCTTAATCAGTGAATAATCGTCGGCATTCAATGCATAATAGTTGTCGGAAGCCGGAGTAGTCACCCGTACAGTCCAGTCGAACATATTGCCTATAATCGTTAGCGCATCCGTTTCAGGATTAAACATTGGGATACCTGTTTTCACTATTTCATAGGTACGGTTGTTCAAGACGTAAAGGGCATTGTTGACGTCTGTCATAAAAGCAAGCGTCTTTTTACTCCTGAATTCTGTCAGGTACAGGTGGTTCAGTGCCAGTCCTTCGGGCAGTGGTATGGCACGGACGTAAGGACGGCCTTTCACTTGTTTCAGATGGAACAGACGGCGGTCGGCATCCAACAGGAGATATCCTTCGTCGTACTCTTTCTTCACGGTCGGGTTTCCTGCTATCTTCGTAGCGGGGAAGCGAAAGCCTTTTTTGCTCATGGCTTCCGTGAACTGAAGGCTTTTGTCTGCCTTTACGCTGTTGGTGGCCATGTCGATAAAGTCAATTCCTTGGGAAGTGATGCGGAATACATCGTCCGGCATCTTGAGGTCTACACGTCCGGACATGGATTCGAGTAAAGGATAAAGTCCGATAGAGGGAGCATTGATGTCCGAAGGGACACTGCGGAAATTGAAGTTCTCCGTCTGCACCAGTTTGGGAGTGACTGCTATTCCTTTTATCGTGTCCGGAAAACGTTCGTCGGACATCAACTGACGGAAGTAGAACATCGGAAGAATGCTGTCGAAAGCAGCTTCGGAATAGATATTCCCGGCAAGGTCACGGCGCACCGTTCCTTTTCCGTCCTCTTGTCCCATCAGGGCGAAATCACCGATAACGAAGCTATATAGCGTAAAGGGAGTCTTCTCCGGCTTTACAACAAAGAAATTGTAACACCACGGCAACTGCCATAGGAGCAGGAAAGCAATGGTGACATATAATAATAAGGTACTGAAACGTCTCATCTTTATTTGATTCTTAATGTTTAGTTCTTCATTTCTTTTAGTCTTGTTTTCCCGCCTTGAACCGTACGATGGAGAGCCATGAGAAAGAGGCTGTCAGCAATGTATAGACCAACAGGTAAGGGAGAAACTTGTTGTAGGCTTCCGGTGTGGGCGACAGAAAGAAGATCCTCAGTAAAAGCACGGCGATGACAAGGTTCAGGATACGGCGTTTCCATGCCGGTTCGAGACAAATCCATGCGACAAGCAGGTAACCGGAGATTCCGGCAAGATACCACGTCAGGGCGGTGAGCAGGATATGGTTCTTCAGTTCATGGGCAAGCACTCCGCTCAGATAAACTTCCATCAGCAGGAAGTTGGAAGCGAAGCAGACAAGGAGCAGCACCAGACCGGAGAGCAGCATATTTCCTGTCATCTTCAACTCCAGATAAGGCAGGTGAAGCGTCAGTTTCAGGCACTTGCGCTGCATCTCGGGCACAAACTGCACGATTGCCATCAGGATTCCGGCAATCAGGGGGATATATTGTAACATATCAATGAATATGACATCCCGTTGCAGCATGACTTCCCATACATGCGCGGCTCCTTTCATTTCTACCACCCGGTTGATGCGGAGCATACTGTAGCCTGTAAAACCGAGTGTGGCGAGTACGGCAAGCAGGAAATACCACCGTGTCTTTATCCATTCTTTATAAAATATAGCGTACATTGTTTTAAGATAAGTTATCTGTTCTAATCTATCAGCCGATTATCTATCAGTCAATAATCTATCGGCTCTTATTTTTCAATTCTCAATTTTCAACTCTCAACTGAATCAGTATTTCCCTGTCAGACCGATAAAGGCGTCTTCCAGATTCACTTGTTCGCTATGCAAGTCCGTATAAGGCACTGACATTGATTTCAGCTTCTCCTCTGTTTCCGCAGGCGGCAGGAAGGAGAAAGTCTCCAACGTATTCCGCATGACGGAAGGATGATAGAAATCTCCGGATTCGGGAAACTCATAGCCTTCGGGAACTGTAAATGTATAGCGGCGTCCCTTTTCCAGTAACTCGGAAATCGGTTTCTGAATCAGTATCTTTCCGTAGTCCATGATGATGCAATCGTCCACCAGACGTTCCATATCCTGGATGATATGCGAAGTCAGGAAGACCGTTTTTCCTTCGGAGCGGGCATAGTCGCGGAGATAGTCTACGAACAGACGGCGGTAACCGGGGTCGAGTCCGAGGGAGAAGTCATCCAATACCAAAAGCTCGGGATTCTGCGCGAGAATCAGTCCGAGAGCTACTTGCGAGCGTTGTCCGCAAGACATACGCGAGATACGCTGTCCCGGAGCTACTTTCAACTTGTTCATCAGTTCATAATACGCTTCCCTTTTCCACTGTCCGGGATAGAAAGCAGCGTAGAATTTCTCTATTTCGGTGATGGTCATAAACTGATATTGTACATGACCTTCGATGAGCAGCCCGATGTTGCGGCGCAGGGCGGGTGCCATGCTTTGTATCTCCTGTCCGAAGATGCGGCACTCTCCCGAGCGCGGCTTGAGGTAACCGCTCAGGATATTTATAGTGGTGGTCTTACCCGTACCGTTTTTCCCTAACAGTCCCAGGATACGTCCTTTGGGTACTGTGAAACTAAGGTTTTCGTAAATCAACCGTTTGCCGTAATAATGCGTCAGGTTGTTACATTCGATAATTTGTTCCATTCGATTTTATCTGTTATTCTATTCAAAAGAAGAAAAGGAAGAGAATAGGAATCAAGATTCCGACAATGAGCTCTATTCCCCCTCTACCGATAATACCTTTATTCCCTTTCAGCATGATGATGCCGGAGAGAGTGATGATAATAAGTCCGACGGCAAAAATATCCGCGAAGTGTGTCCACCACTGCCCCGGATTGTAATGCAGGCGGGACATCGCCCCGATAAGCGGCCGGCGGGTGACAGACTCGTAGACTGCTTCCCCTGTCTTTACATTCACCAGCAGGTTGGAACCGCCTTTCAGAAAGACCTTCATCACGTCCGTTTGAGGGAAGTAATGTTTGGTGTAGTTGCCTGTCTCTCCCAGTGGTTGTAGTAAAGTAAGTACTTTCTCCTTATTCATTCCGGTTTTGTCCGGCAGGTTTTCTGTTATCTTATATTCTTTCCGCGTGATGGAGAAGTTCGGATTAATCGTATCGCGATGATTCATCACAATGCCGGAAATGGCATATATCAAGACCATTCCGGCAAAGAAAAATGATAAATCACGGTGTATAATCCGGCTCCATTTACGGATGCTGCTACTCCACTTCATACGAATTGGCTTCCATAAAATAGAATGATAAATACTCTTTTCCTGTATTTGCCTTGCGGTCGGCTATCTTGGCGCGGAAGTCTGCGATACGGGCTTCGGGCGTGTTGGCTGTTTCGCCGCGCGCTTTCTTCTCAGTGTCGCATCCGGCTTCGCCTGTTCCGTGTTTCTCGGCAGCTTGTGCTTTGAGTTGGGCTTCCCAGTTTTGGAGATAGGCTTCGTCGATGCGTTGCTCTTTCAGTGTACCGGTGACGCGGACGATGGAGTTCACGCATTTTGGGTCGAATGCTCCCAGTGTTCCGGCTTCCACGCGGATTACTTGCGTGTCGTCACTGCCCATCAGGAAGATTTTTTTCGCGCCATGTTTGCAGGTATGGGTACAAACGCCTTCGATGGTTACCTCTTTTCCGGCAAGGCTTTCGGCATTTGCCAGAAGGGAGTCGATTTCTAAAGCGGAAGAGGCGGTTTGTTCCGTAGTTGCTTCTGACGCGCTTTTCTGTTGTTTGTTGCCACATGAAGTTCCGATAATGGTTATTGCCATGAGGGCAATTGCGATTGTTAACTTTCTTGTTTTCATTGTTACTGCTTTTGTTTTTATATAGTTTGTAAATAGTTTCTTGTTTTGCTTATAGCGTATAATGGTTCTCTCTACAGGTAACGAGTTTCAACCCTACTTGAAACTTTTTGTTTCTTGGTGTGAAACACTTTGTTTCACTACGGGAAACCATTCGTTTCACACCGAGAAACAAAGTGTTTCAAGGCATGAAACAAATACTGGCCCTTGGGGTGGCGGATTAGTCCCTTACGCAACGGAGTTGCATGCCGGATTTGATACTGACATAGGCTAATGATAATCTGCCTTCAGGATACTTGCTTGTATTGATTGTACTCATTAATCCAAAAAACTGTATATTGGTAAGTAGTCCGCTGCTACTATTGTAGATGGGTTTGTAGGCGGTCGAAGTCATGTAATAATTCATTGCCGGTTTCCCGTGCCATGCAGCTTGAATATTATCTTCGCTAGCTATTGTGGTTTTTTGATAACTGCCGGCACCAGTGAGGCTTGTCGCCATGCGAACACCGGAAAATTGGTAGTTAAATCCTGCATTATTTAGTGATGATATCTTTCCGCCGTCATAGCTTGTGTCATAGAAAAGGGCTTTATCACCATCAGCCGGTACTTTTCCGTCGGCGTCATTGGTCGATTTCCCTACGAGGTTAAAGTATTCCAAACGTGTCGGTATATGCCATCCTTTCGGGCAGATACCTTGTACTCCCTCAAAACTATTCAGGTTACTTTCCGTGATTTCCTTACCACCTAATGCTACTTGCAGGTCATATAGATAACCTAATTCTTTTATAGCACTTGCTTCTGTTGTAGCTACGGTTGCGCCGTCTACTATTTCATAAGGATACCAAATATGAGAATCTGTTGTCGGGTCAGTGGACGGAGTATATCCTTTCGGTAAGTAAGCGAGCGGTTCTACCATCCATGTTGTGCCGTTCGCAAGAGTTACAGTGTTGTATTTCACTCCGTCATACAAGAAATAATTCTCATCAAGATGCTCTTCAAAAGGTACTTCATTGTCTGCACCGATTTCCCCCTCATCTGTCCAACTCTCGATTTTTCCGCTAAGCGTAACGATTATATCATCGGGCAGCACACGGGCATTCACACTATATTGTCCGCCTTGCGCCAATGTAGTAGAAGTAAGTCTCTGTGATAAAGTCTTGCCGTCGGCAGTTACCACTTCAAGGGTGAAAGCTACTGTCTGTGGGATGACGATGGCACGGTAAGCCTTGTTTGCTGTAACAACTTGTGCGGTAATGTCTGTTGCCGTAGCGCTTTCGTCTGCTGTAACCGAAAGGGCGGGCAGGTCGAGAGTAGCGGTCGGGATAGAACCTTTCAGTACAACAGATGAAATATCCGATTGTGTATCATTCTCTACGTTAATAACGAGTTTGGTAAGTATATGCTTAAAGTTCATGACGACAGCATTGGTAGAAGGAAGTACGTCGGACTTGCTTGCGGCGATGAGGTCGGACGCGCCGTAGCCTGTAGTCTGGTCGGCCTTTACTGTAAATGAAGTCGGAGTACCGGCTGCGTCATAAGGATAATAAGCTACTATCTGCGATTTGTCGTTTCCTTCGGGATACCAAAGCAAGTCACCGGTAAATACTCCGTTACTGTATGTCATCAGCTTGTTTGATGCGTACACAAAGTCATTGCTTTGGGTGATTGTTACACCGATTTGGTCTGTATCTTCGAAGTCAACTTCCGTAGCACGTGTGATAATAGGTGCAATAGTAATGCGGCCATTGGTGTCAATAGTCGTAGTTTCATTCTCTTCCTGCTGGCAAGATGCCAACAGTGCGGCTGCGAACATAAACGTCAAAATCTTCTTCATTGCTTGATAATTTAGTATGTATAAATATGGATTGTTTCTAATTTAAAAGGTATATCCCAACTTTACCGTTTCGTTCCAACGGCTTGAACCTTCTATATAGTTAAGGTTGAAACCGTGCGTATAACTTCCCTGCACTTCAGCGTAAATTCCTTTGTTGAAATGATAGCGTAATCCGAGCTGAAAGGTGGTGTGCGTGGCGGTTGCGTACTCATTCCGCAGATTATACTCATCCGTCAGACGGTAGGGCGGGTCACCCGGCTCTGTGCTTGTTCCGGCAGTCCTGCTTTTTTCGGTGAAACTTCCCGTAGAAAAAGAAACGGCAGCTTTCAGGTCGAATCTTCCGGTATGAAGCACGCCGGAGATATACGTCCGGCTGCATAGCATCTTTTCCGAAGCAATATAAGGGTACATTTGGGTGGCGAGAGACTTGAATACTGCTAACTCGCTTCCCGCACGAAACTCTCCGCAGGGGCTTAAAAGTTCATATTCGGGATTGGCGAAGAAAGCGTCTTTCTCGAAGATGCGGTTGGAACCGTGTACATGAGTGGTCGTTATTCCGTTGACTGTCTCCTTGCTTATTACGTTTTCATTATTTGCCAGATGCGACCATTGTAGGTTCAGCCGTAGGAAATGCTCTTTGTTCCCTTGTTTGAAGCGGTAACTTAAACGGGAAGCAATCCGATGTGTCGGGAATTTGAACCAGATGGCTTCCCGTTCGCCGGCAGAACCGGAAGAATGCGTATATCCGAACTCTCCGTAGAAACCTTTCCATTGCAGTTGCAAGGCTGCTCCGTGAGAGAGCTCCTTGATAGGGAAACCGTTGATTCCCGATTCGCTCAGGTGGATTCCGCTACCGTTCCATGCTTCGTAGGCCCCGTACATAAGTCCTTTATCCAGAAAGGCATTGTAAGATGTTTCCGCCGTGCCGATAACTTCCGCTTTGACAGACTCGCTGTTCTTGTTGAAGATATAAGAGAAACCGATTGCCAGTTCACCGGAATGATACATGACACTGGGGGCTACCGTCAGGTCGAGCCTGTAGTTGGTATGCCGCAAGTCTTTCCGCTTGGAGTAGTTGGATGCGGCAAAATCCACCTTTCCACCCAGCCGCCAGTTGGGGGTGATGTCGGTTGCTATGCCGCCCATGAACGCGTAGGTTTGCAGGTTTTTGCGTCCGGGGGTGAACTCGAGAAGGTCTACCGGATAAAATCCCGGATGGATAAACATCGAACCGCTCATATTCTTGCCGGAAGTGTGGTCGAAGGAGAACGAGCCGGTCAGGGAATAACCTTTCAGGTGCGTGATGGACTTTGCTACCGCCCCGGCACTCCAAGACTTTTCCGCTTCGTATGAGTTGCGGAAGTCGCCGTGGCGGTTGTTCCCGTACAATTCGGCGTAAGAAGTGGTGACGCTGTCCATCATGATACCGGTGACATTAGTTCCGGCGTTCCATGAGTTACGCCGTTCTATAATATCATAGGTCTGTGCCGAAGTAGCAGTCGCCATGCATGGCAGCAAAAGACAGGCTATATATATTTTTCTCATATCACTCATGCAAAGATGGTTTTTCCCGTTCGTAAAAATCGGTAGAGGAGTTGTTGGTATCTACCAGTATCTCATAACCGGCTTCCTGCGTGGCTTCTTCGTCTATATGGCGGTGCAGGCTGCGTCCGTTGTAAGTGGCGCTTTGCGTGACGTATCCGGCGTCAATGGAAGGAGAGATGCGTTTTTTGTTGTTCGAGGAACCGCCGTAATATATTTCCGTGCCGTCGATAACCCACTCTAACGGGACGGCTATCACACGGTCGACTGTACTTCCGGGCTTTTGCATGATGCTGCCTTCCCTGGAAACGAAGTCCTGTATTGTAGTCCCCTCAGCCTTGAAGATGACAGTGGCGGGAGAGGATAACGAGTATGTATAGGCATTTGCCTGTCCCGTTTTCACGACTACGTTCAAGTAGTGTTCCGGCGTGATTTGGTCGCCCGGAGCCGGATGGTATTGGGTATTCGGGAAATAGACGTTATTGTAGCAGACAAAATATCCGGCTTTGTTCAGGTTGACGGATTGCGGGTATTGTGCTGCATGGTCGATAGCTCCATTGAGGGCAATCACCGCATCTTCTCCCGGTTGCAGGGGGAATGTCCTGCCTGTGCCGCCGAACTGCCAGACGCACTGGGCGATAGGGGCGAAGTCGGGGAAGATGGTTGCTCCGGTTTCCGCGTCCTGCTTCACCCATACGTTGGTCGCCTGTGCATTGTAAGGGTCGAGTGTCCCGAAACAAAGGCTGTCGAGGTATTGCACTTCCGAGTCGTTATTGTGAAGGATGAGGTATTTGTCGGACTGGTAATTTCCTTCCAACGGCAGTTTGGTACAACCGCCGCAGTAGATTTCCTTGATAATGATAGCTCCTGCCCTGGAGTGGAGCAACGGAAGGTTGAAAGCCATATCCCCGTCGGTCAGTTTTACATTGTCGGCGAGTCCGTTGAAGATGTCCTGTTCACTCTTGTCACTGATTTGCACACGGTATATTCCTTGTGCCAGTGAAAATTGTACCGTTCCGTTCCTGTCGGTTTTTGCCTTGTAGGAGTTGCCCCGGTCTACGTCTTCAATTTTCACGGTTACTCCTTCACGGAGATGTTCCGTGTAACCTTCCGGGTAGACGGCAGTGACCTGCAATGTGTGCAACTGGTCGGCGTACGGATTCTCTTTGTCTATGTCCGTGCATCCTGCTGTGATGCCGGTGACTGTCAGTAATACTATATAGATAAATTGTTTCATAAGTTTAAAGTTTGATGCGGCAAGTGAGTCCATAATAAAAATCAGGGGTGAAGAGCGCGCTTACACCGGTGGCACGGGATTTCACATAAGGCCGGGAATTCGTGAAGTTGATAGCGTTGAGAGACAGGGATATATGATTACCAATCTCTTTGGTAATGTTGATGTTGGCAGAGAAATACGGGTTGTACCCGTCGGCCGCGAACGTATAGGCATTGCCCGATTTGCGTATCAGATAGGAGAACTCCGGATTTCCGGCTTCGGCGTCGGTGAAAGGATGCATCTCATTGTTCAGGTCGAGATAGGCTACCGGGCGGATGGCTGTGTAGGAGTCTCCGTCATAAATGCTTCCCCCCGTTTGAGTGTTGCTGCTTTCACTGACGTTGAAAGCGTATTCCTTGCCTTTGTATTCGGAAATGTTCTGCGAACGTTTCACGAGTGAGGCTTCCAACCGGCATGATATAATCAGCCGCGCTTTCGGGATGCGGGTGATGGCGGTGATATTGGCATCCAGTGAGTGGGTGCGCTTGCCGTTGGCGGTTATGGATGAATTGTCGCCATTGGCGTAGATACCTACATATTGGTAGGAACGGTTGGGAAGACTGGTGTCGGTGTGCGACCATCCGTTCTGATAATAATAGGATAACGAATTATCTATGTATTTGGTATATGTATAGGCGGCATCCACCCGGAATTGCGTACGGATAGGAGTTATCTCCGGGAAATCGACAATCATTTCCGCTCCCCGGTGAATCACGTCCGCTCCATTGTCGGGAGAGGTTGACCTGACAAATGTCCGGTCGGTCACCTTCACATCCATCGGAGTCCAATAGCCTGATTCGTTCTCACGTATATAAACCATCCCTGTCTGGCTGTCCACATTGATTTGCGGGTTGGCGGGCATGGTGAATCCATCGGGCAATTGAAGCACGTCATATGAAAAAGGGGTATAGGTATGTGTGTATTTATACGGCAGTTTCGTACGGTTGAAATATCCGACTAATGAAATCCGGGTTCGGGCTACATCAAGGTCGATACCTATCTCCGAATTTTGGTTCTTCTGCCAACGGAGATTCTTGTTGTGCAACAAGGTGTAGGGTTGGCTGTAATATACATAAGATGATTCATTGTTATTGGATGAGAAACCGAAAGTCTGTATGTCCCGGTACTCCTGCTTGGGATATAGCATATAAAACGAGGGTAACTTCTCCGAAATTCCCCATCCGCCACGGATAGCGATATGTTCGTTCAACTGCCACCGGGCGTTGAAACGCGGTGAAAGGCTGTTCAGGCTGTTGTATTCTGTTCCTTTGATAAACAGGTTTTCCCAACGTACGCCTGCCATCAGCCTGAGCATTGTATGGCCGACAGGCAGGGACAGGTTTTCTTCCGCATAAAATGACACGTTATGCATATACGGATACGAACTGTAAGGTCGCGGGCGGTAGCCGGTCGGAGCCAGCGCAGGGTCTTTGTAATATTCCCCTTCCCCTATATTTCCCGTAGCTTTCCATTGGACACCCGCTTTCAGGTTACTGTTGACAGTCCCGAACCGACGGTTCCATTCATATTTCAGGGATGCGGTATAGTCCAGCTCCTTGGAATCTATAATCTGGTCGGCAAAGTAGGTGTATGGCAGTTTGCTTGCGAGGAAATATCCTTCCTGCGTGGCGTGGACTGCCGGTTGTTCGGATGCGTAAGAGTAAAAGGTATGCGCGTGCGAGTTGTTGTCATTGTAATATATGGATGCGTCGAGTTTCAGGTTGGTTATCCATGATTTGTTGAGTAGCCATGACAATGAGGTGTTTGCACGGAATACGTTGTCCCTCACTTTGGTATATTCTCCTGAATATGCGTCGGGGTCGTCTTTCGTGTTCATTCCGCCGATATTACCCGTGACGCCGATATCGAACCGGAATACTTTGTTGAACGTATTGCTGTATCCGGCGCAGAAACTTCTTCTAGTATAAGAGGTATAAGGAGAAATCAGCTTTTGGGTGGCTTTTGTCCATTCTCCGTTTATGTTGATAACACCTTTGTCGTTCCCCAAATCGAGCCCTTTGGAAAATGAAACCTGTTCCGTGCGGGGATTGATGGATAGTAGTATGTTCCAGGGAGTTTTCCCTTTCCTTGTATGGATTTTAACCATACCACTGTTCAGGTCGCCATATTCGGCAGACGGTACCCCCGTGATAACTTCCACCGACTCGATATCCGCCACAGGAATGCTCCGCGTATCTGTGCCGTTCATCTCACCGAACGAACCATTGTTGCCGATACGGACGCCGTCCACTTCTACGGCTGTTCCGAAAGCCGCGTTGCCAATTGTCGAGCCACCGTTGCGTAATGAGAAAATATTGTTGGCGGTAAGGTCGGGCACTTTCGTCTTTCCCCCCGGCAGAAGAGCAGAAATATCACTGACATTGGATACCTGAAGATGCTCCAACGCACTGCTGCCGATAGTCAGCGTAGTATTCAACTCATTTTTCGGAGCTTGTGCGGTGACAACCACGTCTTCTAGTGCGAGGGTATTCTCTTGAAGTTGTATGGTCAGATTCTTAATGTCATTACGTACGTTTACGGGAACACTTGCTGGTACGTATCCAAGGAAAGACACCTCCAGATTATAACGTCCGTTTTGTATTCCCGGTATCGTAAATTCTCCTTTCTGATTGGATACAGCCCATAAGTAGGTGCCTTTGATGATGATAGATGCACCAGGTAAAGGGGTATTCGTTTTTGCTTCGGTCACGCGGCCGGAGATTGTATGAATGTTTGAATCGGCAGCAGCTTCAAATAGATTACAAAATAATAGCCCCCACAATGCTATATTAAAAAGACAATACTTCATAGATAAGTTTTGCGCAAAATTCGTTAAAAAACGGGCGTGGGGCAATCACTATAAATTGTTATTTTAAGGAAATGAAATACCTATAATGAGTGAGGGATTTCGCAAATACATCCTTTCCGGTTCTATGGATGCGATATTTGGTGTGTAAAAGAAGAAACCGGCTTGCATGGCGAATTGTATCGCGTTGCAAGCCGGTTCATAGATTTGGCTTATCGTTATTGATGGCCGGACTTAATCTCCGGACTCATACTTTAGACATTTTTTACTTTAATCAGATACTCGGCAATCTGAACAGCGTTCAATGCGGCGCCTTTCTTGATTTGGTCGCCTACAACCCAGAAAGTCAGTCCGTTTTCGTTGGTCAGGTCTTTGCGGATACGACCCACATATACAGGGTCTTTTCCGGCCAGGAACAACGGCATCGGATATTCTTTTTCGGCAGGATTGTCCTGAAGAACCAGTCCTTCGCCTTTGGCGAATGCTTCACGGGCTTCTTCAATAGAGATAGGACGTTCTGTTTCCAGCCAAATACTTTCAGAGTGAGCGCGCAATGCAGGAACACGTACGCAAGTAGCACTAACCTTGATGTCGGAATGCATGATTTTACGTGTCTCATTGAACATCTTCATCTCTTCCTTCGTGTAACCGTTTTCTGTAAATACGTCCACTTGCGGAATCAGGTTGAAAGCCAACTGATACGCAAACTTCTCTACAGTCACAGGTTCGTTAGCCAATACCTGGCGATATTGTTCGTACAATTCGTCCATGGCAGCGGCACCCGCGCCGCTCGCTGCCTGATAGGTAGACACGTGCACGGTTTTTATATGAGAAAGCTGTTCGATGGCTTTCAGTGCAACTACCATTTGGATAGTTGTACAGTTAGGGTTGGCGATGACACCACGAGGACGCTCCAAAGCGTCTTCGGGATTTACTTCGGGCACTACCAAAGGTACATCGGCATCCATACGGAATGCGCTGGAGTTGTCAATCATCACAGCACCATATTTAGTGATGGTTTTCTCGAACTCCTTGGATGTGCCTGCACCGGCAGAAGTGAAAGCAATGTCTACCCCTTTAAAGTCATCGTTGTGTTGTAAGAGTTTCACCTCGATCTGTTTACCGCGGAAAGTATATGTTGTTCCGGCACTACGTTTAGAACCGAACAAAACTAACTCGTCCAACGGGAAATTTCTTTCATCGAGCACGCGCAGGAATTCCTGTCCCACGGCTCCGCTTACGCCAACAATAGCTACTTTCATCTTTTTCTTTTGTTAAATTGTGAATATTGAATTTCTCTCCTTACACTGTCGAATAGAAGAGATTTGGCTGCAAAATTATAACAATTTAGCATATAAACATCGCTTTTGAGAGAAATATTTCAGTTTTTCGGTGGATTACTTTAACCTTGCGTATAGTCAGGCGTGGTTGCCGTACGAAATGAAAGTGCCTGACGAAATATATCCTGTCAGGTAAGCGGTGAAATAAATAATACACAGTCTGAACATTCATTGTGATTCTGCGAACTTTTTTGTTCCTTTGCATTGAATTCCTAAAGCCATAGCCTATGAACCTGTTTGATTTTAATTTTACCTTACCGATAACCGACCCTACCTGGGTATTCTTCCTGGTATTGATTATAATTCTTTTTGCTCCGATGATTCTCGGACGTCTGCATATACCTCATATTATAGGTATGATTTTGGCGGGAGTGGTGATTGGCGAACATGGCTTTCATGTGCTCGACCGCGACAGTAGCTTCGAACTTTTCGGTAAAGTAGGACTATACTACATCATGTTTCTTGCCGGGCTCGAAATGGATATGGAAGATTTCAAGAAGAACCGGACGAAAAGTTTTGTGTTCGGCTGGCTCACCTTTTTGATTCCGATGGGATTAGGTATATGGAGTAGTATGAGTATGTTGGGATATGGTTTTCTCACCGCTGTGCTATTGGCGAGTATGTACGCTTCCCATACGTTGATTGCTTATCCTATAATCAGTCGTTATGGTTTGTCGCGTCTGCGCAGTGTCAATATAACGATTGGCGGTACGGCAGTAACCGTTACCCTTGCCTTGATTATTCTTGCAGTCATAGGTGGTATGTTCAAAGGGACTGTCGATGGTTGGTTTTGGGGCTTTCTTGTAGCAAAAGTCGCTTTCCTCGGATTTCTGATTGTTTTCTTTTTCCCCCGTATCGGACGTTGGTTTTTCCGGAAGTATGACGACAGTGTGATGCAGTTCGTATTCGTACTGGCAATGGTTTTCCTTGGTGGCGGATTGATGGAGTTTGTGGGAATGGAAGGAATTCTGGGAGCTTTCCTTGCCGGACTCGTCTTGAACCGTCTGATTCCTCATGTGTCTCCCTTGATGAACCGGTTGGAATTTGTAGGAAATGCGTTATTCATACCTTATTTCCTGATTGGTGTCGGAATGATTATTGATGTAAGAAGCCTGTTTACCGGTGGGGAAGCATTGAAAGTGGCGGTTGTCATGACGGTAGTTGCTACCATTAGCAAATGGCTGGCTGCATGGATAACGCAAAAGATTTATGGGATGCAACCGAACGAACGGAACATGATTTTCGGTTTGAGTAATGCGCAGGCGGCAGCTACGTTGGCAGCGGTATTAATCGGACACGAGATTATCATGGAGAATGGCGAACGGTTATTGAACGATGATGTACTGAATGGTACGGTCGTGATGATTCTTTTTACTTGTGTCATCAGTTCTTTGGTGACGGAACGTGCTGCCCGTCGTTTTGCCTTGGATGAAACAGTGCAGTCGGAAGAAGAGGGAACGAAGAAAAACAAGGAGCATATATTGATTCCGGTTGCCAATCCGGACACGATTGAAGACCTTATCAACCTGGCATTGGTGATAAAAGATGCCAAACAGAAGAATGCATTAATCGCATTGAACGTTATCAATGATAATAATAGTTCGGAAAAGAAAGAATCACAGGGAAAGCGTAATTTGGAAAAAGCGGCGATGATTGCCGCTGCTGCAGATGTACCTGTCACGATGGTGAGCCGTTATGATTTGAATATTGCTTCGGGGATTATTCATACGATAAAAGAATATGAAGCTACGGATGTTGTCATCGGTTTGCACCGGAAAGCCAATATCGTGGATTCTTTTTTCGGGCATCTGGCCGAAAGTTTGCTGAAAGGTACGCATCGTGAAGTGATGATTGCCAAATTCCTGATGCCGGTGAATACCTTGCGGCGAATCAATATAGCCGTTCCGCCGAAAGCCGAATATGAAACCGGTTTTGCAAAATGGGTGGAACACTTCTGCCGGATGGGAAGCATCCTGGGATGTCGCGTGCATTTCTTTGCAAACGAACGGACTTTGATGCGGCTTCAGCATCTTGTAAAGAAGAAATATGCAGGAACACCGACTGAGTTTTCCACGTTGGACGAGTGGGAAGACCTTCTTCTATTGACAGGACAAGTCAATTTCGACCATCTGCTGGTAGTTATTTCCGCCCGTCGGGGGTCTATCTCTTACGATCCTTCTTTTGAACGTCTGCCTGCACAACTCGGAAAATATTTCTCTAATAATAGTTTGATTATTTTGTATCCCGACCAGTTCGGCGAGCCGCAGGAGATTGTTTCTTTCTCTGACCCTCGCGGACATAATGAGTCGCAGCATTATGAAAAGGTTGGTAAATGGTTCTATAAATGGCTAAAGAAAAATTGATGGAAGAAAATAACTGGCAGCAAAGGACAGAGCTCCTTTTGGGAGAGGAAAAGATGAATCGTATCCGTAATTCCCATGTGTTGGTCGTAGGTTTGGGGGGAGTAGGGGCTTATGCGGCCGAGATGATTTGTCGTGCGGGAGTCGGCCGGATGACGATTGTAGATGCCGACACGGTGCAACCTACCAATATAAACCGCCAGTTGCCTGCCATGCATTCCACATTGGGAAAGACAAAAGCAGAAGTGTTGGCTGCCCGGTATAAAGATATAAATCCGGATATTGAACTGAAAGTTCTTCCTGTCTATCTGAAAGATGAAAATATACCGGAACTGCTGGATGCCGGTAAGTATGATTTTATAGTGGATGCTATTGACACAATCAGCCCGAAATGCTATCTGATTTTTGAAGCGATGAAGCGTCGTATCAAGATTGTTTCCAGTATGGGGGCAGGGGCGAAAAGCGATATCACGCAGGTTCGCTTTGCCGACCTTTGGGATACTTACCATTGCGGACTAAGCAAAGCTGTTCGGAAACGTTTGCAGAAGATGGGAATGAAACGGAAGCTCCCGGTAGTATTCAGTACCGAACAGGCTGACCCGAAAGCTGTGTTGCTGACCGATGATGAACAGAATAAGAAATCTACTTGTGGAACAGTCAGCTATATGCCGGCTGTGTTCGGATGCTACCTCGCAGAATATGTCATTAAACGATTATAAAAGGCTATTATGATAAAACTAGAAGGAATAACGAAGAGTTTCGGTTCATTGCAGGTACTGAAAGGGATTGACCTGGAAATCAATAAGAGTGAGATTGTCAGTATCGTAGGGCCGAGCGGGGCAGGTAAAACTACCCTGTTGCAGATAATGGGGACTTTGGATGAGCCGGATGCGGGAACGGTGGAGATTGACGGGACGGTAGTCAGCCGGATGAAAGAGAAGGAACTGTCTGCTTTCCGTAATAAGAATATTGGTTTCGTATTCCAGTTCCATCAGCTTTTGCCGGAGTTTACGGCATTGGAGAATGTGATGATTCCTGCGTTTATAGCCGGCGTATCTTCAAAAGAGGCAAACGAGCGTGCAGTGAAGATACTGGAGTTTATGGGGCTTGCCGACCGTGCCTCTCATAAGCCCAATGAACTGTCGGGCGGAGAGAAGCAGCGGGTAGCAGTAGCACGTGCTTTAATCAATGACCCGGCTGTAATCTTGGCCGATGAACCGTCAGGCAGTTTGGATACTCACAATAAAGAAGATTTACATCAACTATTCTTTGACCTAAGGGACAGACTGGGGCAGACATTTGTCATCGTCACCCATGACGAGGGACTTGCCAAAATCACCGACCGGACAGTGCATATGGTTGATGGTATGATTAAAAAAGATTAATTAAGAAACCTAATTTCTAAAAATGGATACCAAAAAGGTAGAGGCTTGCATGGTTTCTACCTTTTTGCTATATATTTGTAGTCGCTTCTCTACGGAAGTCTGTGAAGATGATAGTAGAGTGTTTGTTTTGTTTGTGTGTGATGCATTCTTGTCTGGTGTGATAGGAATGCATCTTTTTTATAAATCACAACAAACGTATGGTTCGAGCCTTTCAAAATCCACCGGAGTAAATTCCTCATAGAGCGATAACTGTTTCAGGCTGTTTATGCTTCCCTTCTTTTTCCGGTACTCTACGATTACTTTCGCTTGATAGAAGTTAATATACGGGTGATACATCATCCGTTCCAAACTGGCTTTATTTAAGTTGATACGATGTATCTGACCGGCATCAATAGAAAACCAGGGACGGAGCTTCTCTACTTTTAGCTGAATCTCCTGTAATTGCTCTATCCGGCAAAAAGCTCCTAGCCGCTTGCGGTAATTCACAATCTTCCGGGCAATGCTGCTACCGATTCCGGGAATCTTCTTGAGTTCGGTGGTATCGGCAGAGTTGAGGCTGATAATAGTTCCGGGCTGGTACTTGAATACAGTATCTCGCTGTGCGCTTTTTGCTGTTAATAGTTGTACTGTATCTCTTGGTTCTCTAGGCTCGGCACTTTTCGCAATCTGAATATAAGGAAGCAGTGTCTGATATTGTTCTTCTGTTAGTCCGTATATTTTCCGGAAGTCTTCCGGGTGGTGGAATCGTCCCTGTTTGCTACGATAACGCAGGATGTTCTTAGCCATCCATGACGGTAGTCCAAGAGACAGAAAAGTCATGGAGTCGGCCGTATTCGGGTCAAAGACGGTAAGCCTTATTTCTCTTTTGGGAGATGACCGGAAGGAGCTGTCGGTAGGTTTTCTGTGTGGTTTTGTCTCTTCGAGGGAAGTGATAAATTCATTTAATTCTTTTTCGAACTTCTCTTGTTCAGCGGCATCCATCTCTTTGGGATGGACGAAAAGCGTGAAGAGTTTAGGAATTGCGAATGTTCCTAAAATAAGAACGACAAGGACGATAATGCCTTGTCGTTCGGTTTTAGTGAAATAAAAAAAGTCTTTCCACATTATAGTTTGATGAATCCTAATTCGTTGATAAATATCAGTGTGATGGCAACTGGGGCGATATATTTCAATATGAAAATGATTAGTTTATACACGGGAACTTTCAATGAACCGTCATTTGTAATCTCCGACCATACTACTTTCTTGTCGAGATACCATCCCGTGAAGAGAGAGATACACAATCCGCCGAGCGGTAACATGATTTTAGCTGTAACAAAGTCGAAGAGGTCGAACGTTCCCAGTCCAAAGACCGTGAATCCTTTTGTGACTCCCAGTGACAAGGAACAGAATATTCCCAGAAATATACATCCACCGGTGACCAGCCTTGCCGCTTTTCCCCGGGAGAATTTGAACTCTTCGTGCAAATAAGCCGTCACCACTTCGTGCAGGGAAATGGTGGAAGTCAATGCAGCCATTGCCAGCAGGGTATAGAACATCACAGAGAATATGTATGCTAATACGGGTACTCCGCTAAACGCCTGTTGGAATACATTAGGCAGCGTAATGAAGATAAGACTCGGCCCAGAACCGGGTTGGATGCCTACGGAGAAAGCTGCCGGAAAGATGATAAAGCCCGCCAATATGGCTACAAGAGTGTCAATGATGCCTACGCTGAATGCGGTTTTAGTCAGATTGGTTTCTTTACTGAAATAGGAAGCATAAGTACAAAGGCAACCCATTCCCAAGCTAAGGGAGAAGAAGGCTTGTCCCATCGCGCTAAGGAATACATTCCCGTCCACTTTGCTGAAATCCGGTTTCAGCAGAAACTCGATACCTGCACCGGCTCCCGGCAGAGAGACTGAACAGACTACCAGTATGAGTATAATAATAAATAAGGTAGGCATCATAATCTTGGAAGATTTCTCGATGCCTTTTTCTACTCCTTTTACGATGATAAAATGAGTAACCAGCAAGAAAGCCACCAACCATACCACGGGGCGCCAGGGGTTACTGGAGAAATCTTGGAAAGAAGTAATGAACTCATTGGGCGTTTTACCGGCAAAGCCATTCGTGACGGCTTCAAAAACATATTCAAGTGTCCATCCTGCCACTACTGAATAATAACTGAGTATCAGGAAGCCTGCTAATACGCCCATGCGCCCTACCCAACGCCAATGTGTTCCGGGAGCGAGTTTTTGATAGGCGCCTGCGGTGTTTGCTCTCGAACGGCGTCCTATAAGAAACTCGGCAATCAAAATGGGAAGTCCGAGAAGAAGCACACAGCCTAAATAAATCAAAATAAAAGCCGCACCCCCATGATTTCCTGTCTCATAAGGGAATCTCCATATATTGCCCAATCCTACTGCCGAGCCGGCGGAAGCAAGTATTACGCCTAATTTACTGCCGAAGTTCGCTCTATCATTTTTCGTCATAAATCTTGTTTTATCTTACAAATCGTTATAAATGTACGTATGAAAGTGCAAATATAGAAAATGATACTTATATTTGCATCGAATCTGTAATTTTATTTAGTTATGCTATCTTATATTAAGAAATATCCCGTTTCGCTTTTTATCATATTGACTGTGATTTACCTGTCGTTCTTCAAGCCGCCCAAGACGGATTTGAATGAGATTCCCAACTTGGACAAGTTAGTTCATATTTGTATGTATTTCGGTATGTCGGGAATGTTATGGTTAGAATTTTTGCGGGCGCACCGCAGGGATAATGCTCCTATGTGGCATGCTTGGGTAGGTGCCTTCGTTTGCCCTGTGCTTTTCAGTGGTTGTGTGGAGTTGTTGCAGGAATACTGTACCAGTTATCGTGGTGGGGATTGGATGGACTTTGCAGCCAATTCTACGGGAGCGATTTTGGCGAGTTTACTTGCCTATTATGTGGTACGACCGAGAATGAATAAAAAAGAGAATGCGCCAAGAAGATAGTATTTACTTCTTTTTGACGCATTCTCTTTTCATTTTATAGTATTTTGCTTTTAATTATTCCACTGTTTATAAGTGTTCTACTGTCGAACTGAGTTTGATGCCGTTGGAACCTTTGATGAGAATGGTGTATCCTTTCGGTTTATTAGTTTCCAGTTCTTTGATGACTTCCTGCACATTGGCATAAGTCTTGAAGGAATGTTGTGCGGCTGCGAACTGTTCGCCTACAAGCCAGACTTTCTCAAAACTGTTCTCCTTGATGTAATCCACAATCTTTTGGTGTTCGGCTGCACTTTCGGCACCGAGTTCTCTCATATCTCCCAATAGGAGCATCTTATGGGGAACAGTCATGTTACGGAAGTTTTGCAGGGCAGCCATCATACTGGTCGGATTCGCATTATATGCGTCGATAATCAGCGTGTTGTTTTCTGTTTTTTTGAGTTGGGAACGGTTGTTCTGCGGGGTATATTCCGCTAAGGCTTCATCAATCAGCTTTGCTTCTACTCCGAAGAAACGTCCGATAGTAATGGCAGCCAAAGCGTTCGGGAAATTATATTCTCCGATTAACTGCGTGCGGACTTGGTGAATCTCTCCGTCTTTGCCCGCTTTCCATTCGAAAGTAAGATAAGGGGAATTATCCGTGATGTGTCCGTTGACATACAAATCATCCTGCGTACCGTAAGAAATGAGGTTCAATCCACCGGCTATATTCATTAAATACGAATTGTCGTGATGGATGAAAACGGTGGAATCACTTTTGGGACGAAGGAAGTCATAGAGTTCTCCTTTCGTCTTGATAACTCCCTCGAAAGAGCCGAATCCTTCCAAGTGAGCTTTACCCACATTAGTGATAATACCATAATCCGGTTCGGCTATTCCGCAAAGGAACTTGATTTCTCCCTGATGATTGGCTCCCATTTCAATAACGGCGAGGTCATGTTCCGGTTTCAACCGGAGCAAAGTCGTGGGCACGCCGATGTGATTGTTGAGGTTACCTGATGTATAAAGAACATTGTGTGCTTTGCAAAGAACCGAGGAAATTAATTCCTTGGTAGTCGTTTTCCCGTTTGTTCCGGTGATACCAATCACACGTGTACCGAGTTGGCGGCGATGGTAGTTGGCAAGTTGTTGCATGGTTTGCAGGCAGTCGTCTACAAGTATATATCGCCGGTCGCCTTCTACGGCATATTCAGCTTCATCGACAATGGCGTATGCACACCCTGAATCCAACGCTAATTTGGCAAATGCATTACCGTTGAACGATTCGCCTTTCAAGGCGATAAACAAAGAACCGTCCGGGCAGTTCCGGCTATCAGTAGTGACTGATTGGCACTCCTGGAAAATTTGGTAAAGAGCAGTAAGTTTCATAACCTGAACTTTAATTTAAAACACTGCAAAGATAGGCTATTCTTTCGGATTTGGCAGGAGTTCGGACTGTTTTTTACTTAGACATAAACCAGAGGTAAAGTCAGTACTATCCGGCATCCACCAGTGTACGAAGAGTCTATCCGCAGACTGCCGCTCAATTTCTCAACAATCCCCCGGCTGATGGGAAGTCCTAGTCCGGTTCCCTGTGTGAAAGAGTCCGCTTTGTAGAAACGGGAGAATACCACATTCTGCTGTTCTTCCGGGATACCGATTCCGGTATCGGTTACAGTGATTTCCAACTTCTTTTCTGCTTCCAATACAGAATAAGCAATGCGGATACTGCCGTTAGTCGTGAATTTAGCAGCATTATGCGCCAGATTATTCAGCGCTTGCGAGACGCGTTCGGGATTACTGAGAATAAACAGATACTCCCTTTCCAATTCAAGAAAGACGTCCACCCCTTGCTGCCTGTTATCTTTGGCTACTTCATATGCAAGTTGACAGATCGTATTTATATCCGTTTCAGTGTTTGCGGGAAGCTCGTCATATTGATCCAATTCTGATAGGGTAAGTACGTCAGTGACCAGGCGAAGCAAGTCATTACTGTTACTCTTGATGATATTGACAAACTCCTGGGTTTCCGGGCTGTTGCTGTAATGGTCATTCAACACTTGTGAGAAGCCTATGATAGAATTGAGCGGCGTGCGGATTTCGTGTGACATACTTTGGATGAATGTCGTTTTCATCCGGCTGTTCGCTTCAGCTATATCCCGGGCTTTGCGTAATTCTTCCCGTGACACCGTTAGTTCTTCGTTACTGGTCTTCAGTTCCGCTTCCGAAACTTTCAGTTTGCGGTTCAGGAAGTTCTCCCTGTACAGGAACATGAATACAATACCCAGTACGATAACCAATGAAATAATCAGCGTTGTTTTATTATGTATCTCTTTTTCCTGTGCCTGGAGCATAAGCTCCTTCTTTTCGGAATTGAGCTTCTCCACATTGAGCAAAGTGGCGAACTCGCTGCTGGCCATTTGCTCATTGGTTATTTTTAATGAGTCTTCGGCCTTGATATACATTTGCAGATATTTGACAGCCTGGTTCATGTTGCCCATGTCACTGTATATTTCTCCTTTCGTGCGGTAGTGGCTGCTGTTAAGCGCGCTTTCGCTAAGGCGTTGTTCTTCCATTTCCTGCCTGTCGGCGGCTTCCAGGGCTTTCTGATACTGTTTGGTCTGCTTGTAGTAAAGGCATTCCATGTTGTAGAGCCTTTTCTTGATAGATTCCAGTCTCTTGTCCTGCTCAAACTCCTGTTTACATTCCTGTAATATATTCCCGGCTGCCGGGAAATTCTCGAATTTGCTATAATAGTTGATAAATTCCAGTTTCGCAGTAGTCTTTTGAATAGGAGAGTTGGCGGTTTCGATGGATTTTTCCAGCGCTTCCAATGCCTCTTCGGGCTTATCCTGATTGATATAGTAATTGGCTATTTGAGTATAAGTCTGAGAAATATTATAGTTCTCGAGCTTATATTTCCCGGTCAGTTCGATTTCTTTCAGACGCCATTCGCAGGCCATGCCATCCAGTCTTTTGACGGTGTAGATTTGCGACATGATGTTATAGCAACGGGACAACCCTGTCTTGTCGTCCTCGTCCTGCGCTTCTTTCAGCATTTTTTGTGCTTCGTAAAGTGCCAGGTTGGGTCTGCCTGTTTTCAGATAATAGGTGATGAGCCTGTTGGCCCATGCGAAATAATAATATTTGGGTTGGCGGGTAGCCCGGGCGAACTCCTTCACCTTGTCGGTGTAGAAGATAACACTGTCTTCCTGCGTCCCCTGAAAATAATAATAGTCCAATCGGGTAGCAATGGCTACTGCCTGCATGCGTATGTCATGCTGTTCGGCAGCCATATTGAACAAGGTGTCAGACATGCCGAGCACAACAGGTTCCAACAAGTATTCCTGGCAACGCTGATAATATTCATACAGAGTAGAATCAACGTTAAATGTTTCGGCCTCTTTTTGAGCTTTGGCGGAAGCTGTCAAGAACAAAAGGGAAAAAATAAATCCTACGCGAATGAGGGGTGATCGGCACATGGTATGAATTTTTCGGTTTCTTCTATTGATTGCAAATATACGTTTATTTATTATTTTTAGTGCAATACTTGCTTTTTTTATCTACATTTGTAGGCAATCTAAAAGGAATAATATCAATGATGAAACCTGTATCTCCTATTTATATAAATGTAAAAGGGCGGTTGCTCGACCTCGCTACTCCGCAGGTGATGGGTATTTTGAATGTAACTCCCGATTCTTTTTATTCCGGCAGCCGGATGCAGACCGAAGAGGACATTGCAGCCCGTGCCCGGCAAATCATTGACGAAGGTGCTTCCATTATTGATATAGGGGCTTATTCTTCCCGTCCCAACGCCGAACATATCTCTGCTGAAGAAGAAATGCGCAGGCTTCGCACCGGACTGGAAATCCTGAACCGTAACCATCCGGACGCTATCGTTTCCGTAGACACTTTCCGCGCCGATGTGGCGGAACAATGTGTGAAGGAATACGGAGTCGCCATCATCAATGACATAGCTGCCGGTGAGATGGACGACCGGATGTTCCATACAGTAGCCGGACTGGGCGTGCCCTATATCATGATGCATATGCAGGGAATACCGCAAAGTATGCAGAAAGAACCTCATTACGACAATCTGATAAAAGAAGTCTTTCTGTATTTCGCCCGCAAAGTGCAGCAACTCCGTGACTTAGGAGCAAAAGACATTATCCTTGACCCTGGCTTCGGTTTCGGCAAAACATTGGAGCATAATTATGAACTGATGGCGCACCTCGAAGAATTCAGTATTTTCGAGCTCCCGCTTCTGGTCGGAGTATCCCGGAAATCCATGATTTATAAATTACTGGGCGGGACCCCACAAGATTCGCTGAACGGGACAACTATCCTGGATACTGTTGCGTTAATGAAAGGAGCGCATATTCTCCGGGTACATGATGTACGCGAAGCAGTAGAAGCCGTCCGGATTACGGAAAAGATAAAAAAAGAAAGTTCATATAGCAAATAAAAGAAGATAGCATGTTTTTTGAATTTGGCATAAAAGATTTTATTGATATTCTGCTGGTAGCTTTGCTGTTGTACTATACCTACAAACTGATGAAAGCGTCCGGTTCCATCAAGGTTTTCACCGGCATCCTTGTCTTTATCCTGATTTGGCTCGTCGTGACTCAGGTACTGGAAATGAAACTGCTCGGCTCCATCTTCGACACATTGATGAATGTGGGTGTGATAGCCTTGATTGTCCTTTTCCAGGATGAGATACGCCGTTTCTTACTGACCTTGGGCTCTCATCGCCATGTCAGCGCATTAGCCCGTCTTTTCAACGGCTCGAAGAAAGAAGCTCTGAAGCACGACGACATCATGCCGGTAGTAATGGCATGTCTGAGTATGGGCAAGCAAAAGGTCGGTGCATTGATTGTCATTGAACATAATGTCCCTTTAGACGAAATCATCCGTACAGGTGAAGTAATCGACGCGGCAATCAACCAACGCCTGATTGAAAACATATTCTTCAAGAACAGTCCTCTGCATGACGGCGCGATGGTTATCAGTAAGAAACGTATCAAAGCGGCAGGATGTATCCTTCCTGTATCCCATGACTTGAATATCCCCAAAGAATTAGGATTGCGTCACCGTGCAGCTATGGGAATCTCGCAGCAGTCGGATGCCCATGCCATCATTGTTTCTGAAGAAACGGGCGGAATCTCCGTGGCTTATCGCGGACAATTCTATCTCCGCTTGAATGCGGAAGAACTGGAAAGCCTGCTGACAAAGGAAAACTGATTTTAGCTACGAAAACAACGCAATGGTCAAAAGATGATGGTCATTTTATGACCATCATCTTTTGACCATTGCCGTTTTCTGTCTATAAAAAGCTATTTTGCTTTATTTCCAACCCTTTTTGAACGATAATTATGCCCTCTCATTTAGGTGAATCGCCTACCTTTGCCGTATACTATTAAAATTCTATTTTGAATAAACCATGAAAAACAGATTGATTGCTTTACTGGTACTTTTTACAGTCATTATCTTTAGTGGTGCACAGGCACAGACTACTGCCCGCAAGTTCGAGGCCGGTAAGAACACATTCTTGCTGGATGGCAAACCATTTGTGGTGAAAGCGGCCGAGCTGCATTACACCCGTATCCCGCAAGCATATTGGGATCATCGTATCGAAATGTGCAAAGCGTTGGGGATGAATACGATTTGTATCTATATCTTTTGGAATATCCACGAACAGGAAGAAGGCAAATTCGACTTCTCCGGTCAGAATGATATTGCCGCTTTCTGTCGTACCGCACAGAAACATGGCATGTATGTCATTGTCCGTCCCGGCCCGTATGTATGTGCGGAGTGGGAGATGGGCGGACTTCCCTGGTGGCTGCTGAAGAAAAAAGACGTGGCATTGCGCACGCTCGACCCTTATTATATGGAACGTGTAGGCATCTTTATGAAAGAAGTCGGCAAGCAACTGGCTCCGCTGCAAGTAAATAAAGGCGGTAATATCATCATGGTACAGGTGGAAAATGAATATGGTTCTTATGGGACAGACAAGCCCTACGTATCTGCCGTGCGTGATTTAGTCCGCGAATCGGGTTTCACCGATGTGCCCTTGTTCCAATGCGACTGGAGCAGTAACTTTACCAACAATGCGCTTGACGACCTGATTTGGACAGTGAACTTCGGGACAGGAGCCAATATCGACCAGCAATTCAAGAAACTCAAGGAGCTTCGCCCCGAAACTCCCCTGATGTGCAGTGAATTTTGGAGCGGCTGGTTCGACCACTGGGGACGCAAACATGAAACGCGTCCTGCCAAGGATATGGTACAAGGTATCAAGGATATGCTCGACCGCAATATCTCTTTCAGTCTCTATATGACTCACGGTGGAACAACCTTCGGTCATTGGGGCGGTGCCAACAATCCGGCTTATTCTGCCATGTGCAGTTCTTATGATTATGATGCGCCAATCAGTGAACCCGGTTGGACGACAGAGAAATACTTCTTATTGCGTGACTTGCTGAAAAACTATCTCCCGGCTGGTGAAACATTGCCGGAAGCTCCCGCTGCATTGCCTGTAATAGAGATTCCCGAATTTCACTTTACGAAAGTGGCTCCACTTTTCTCTAACCTGCCGGAAGCGAAACACTCGGTGGATATTCAACCGATGGAGCAGTTCGACCAAGGCTGGGGAACAATCTTGTATCGCACAGCTCTGCCTGAAACTACTGCCGCAGGCACAACCTTGAAGATTACAGAAGTGCACGACTGGGCACAGATATATGCCGACGGCAAGCTCCTGGCTCGTTTAGACCGTCGCAAAGGAGAGTTTACAACCCCGCTTCCCGTACTGAAGAAAGGTACGCAACTGGATATTCTTGTTGAAGCGATGGGACGTGTCAACTTTGACAAATCCATCCATGACCGTAAAGGCATTACAGAAAAGGTGGAACTGATTTCGGGCGGCCGGACTAAAGAACTGAAAAACTGGACAGTATATAACTTCCCGGTAGATTACTTTTTTATTAAAGACAAGAACTATCAGGATATTAAGGCACTGCCTACTATGCCTGCTTATTATAAGGCTACCTTTAAACTGGATAAAGTCGGAGATACCTTCCTCGATATGAGCACATGGGGCAAAGGCATGGTTTGGGTGAACGGTCATGCAATGGGGCGCTTTTGGGAAATCGGTCCACAGCAAACACTCTTCATGCCGGGCTGTTGGCTGAAAGAAGGGGAAAACGAGATATTGGTCTTAGACCTGAAAGGTCCTGCAAAAGCCTCTATCAAAGGTTTGAAGAAGCCTATCCTCGACGTACTTCGCGAAAAAGCACCGGAAACACACCGCAAAGAGGGTGAGAAACTGAACTTGTCTGGCGAGAAAGTTGCGCACGAAGGAGTATTTACTCCGGGCAACGGATGGCAGGAAGTACGCTTCACCGCTCCGGTGAAAGGACGTTTCTTCTGTCTCGAAGCATTGTCTCCACAAGCGAATGATAACATTGCCGCCATTGCTGAACTGGATGTTCTGGGCGCGGACGGCAAGCCTGTATCCCGTGAACATTGGAAGATTCGTTACGCTGACAGCGAAGAGACACGTAGCGGCAACCGTACAGCCGATAAGGTATTCGACTTGCAGGAGTCTACTTTCTGGATGACGGTGGATAATGTGGCTTATCCTCACCACTTGGTGATTGACTTGAGCAAAGTGGAAACAGTGACAGGCTTCCGTTATCTCCCCCGTGCCGAAAAGAATTATCCGGGCATGATTAAGGAATATCGCGTGTATGTGAAACCTGCGGACTTCAAATACTAATCATCATAGACTAAGCATTGAATATTACATGAGTATGAAGAAATATACCACCCTTTTGGCACTCCTTCTTATAGGAGTGCTGACTGGCTATTGCCAGCAATCCGCCTACCTGTTTGTTTACTTCACCGGAAATAAGATGAGTGAAGAAGCCATTCGGATGGGCGTCAGCCTTGACGGATATAATTATAAAGCGCTGAATGGTAACCGGCCGATACTGGATTCCCGTGTGATAAGCTCTACGGGCGGAGTACGCGACCCCCATATCCTGCGTTGTGAGGATGGCAAGACATTCTATATGGTGGTTACCGACATGGTATCCGGGAACGGATGGGATTCCAATCGTGCCATGGTACTGTTGAAATCGAAAGACCTGGTGCACTGGACTTCCAATATTATAAATATTCAAAAGAAATATCCAGCTCAGGAAAACTTGAAGCGTGTTTGGGCTCCACAAACCGTCTATGATAAGGAAGCCGGAAAATATATGGTATATTGGTCAATGAAACATGGCAACGGCGCAGATATTATTTATTATGCATACGCCAATAAGGACTTTACCGACCTCGAAGGCGAACCGAAACCCTTGTTTTTGCCGAAGAACGGAAAATCATGTATCGACGGCGACATTATCTACAAAGACCGGCTTTATCATCTGTTTTATAAGACGGAAGGGGATGGCAATGGAATCAAAAAAGCGACTACCGCCTCTCTGACTTCCGGACAATGGACGGAATCGGATGATTATAAACAGCAGACGAAAGAAGCTGTGGAAGGTGCAGGCATCTTCCCGCTGATAGGTTCGGACAAATATATTCTGATGTACGATGTATATATGAAAGGCAAATACCAGTTTACGGAAAGTACCGACCTCGAAAACTTCAAAGTGATAGACCATGCCGTCAGCATGGATTTCCATCCCCGTCACGGCACCGTGATACCTATCACCGGAAAAGAACTGAAACGCCTGTACAAAGCCTACGGCACACCGCAGTTCTGATACTGGAAAATCATACATAATACTGTAAAGGTGTACAAATTAATATTGTTCGCTTGTTTCTCATACGCTTTTGAATAATAATTGGTAATTTTACACTTAAAGAATGGTTTGTTAGAATAATGAAAATCTTATCTTTGCGATTGATAATCTTAATGACACATATACCATGAGAAAATTATTCCTACTGTCAGTTGTCTTGTTTTTGTCGTTTTCACAGGTCACTTTAGCTGCCATCAGAGAAACGACGAGTATCCCTGATTCAGTCTACCTTTTTTCGTATGCTACTTCCGGTGACGACGGACGCAGCGGACTTCGTTTTGCTTGGAGCATGGATAAGGAAAATTGGTTTGAAGTCGGTCGCAATTACGGCTATCTCCGTTGCGATTATAGCCGTTGGGGTTCACAGAAAAAGATGCTCGACCCTAATTTGAAGCAATCGCCCGACGGCGAATGGCTTTGCACCTGGAAGCTGAACAATCACGATGGATACGGACAAGCCACATCAAAAGACCTGATTTACTGGACTAGCCAACAATATCCCCGCACCACCCCCGACTTCGACGGAACGCGAGTGAAAGCGACCATTGCCGGCGAAGAACAAAAAGGAACTGTCAACCGAGTGGCATGGACACTGGTGGACGGATTGAATAAGAACTATGAATGGAATCAATACCGGAATACCCTTCATGCGGAACGTCCCGTTCAGGATGGCGAACGTTTCGCCGGATTAAAACCCGTAAAAGCCACAGTTACCGTACAGCCGGAGCGTGCAAAAGCCATTAGCGACCTGCTACTGGGAGCTTTCTTTGAAGATATTAATTATTCGGTGGATGGCGGACTCTATGCCGAACTGATTCAGAACCGTGACTTCGAATACACTCCTTCCGACCGGGAAGGGGATAAAAGCTGGAACAGTATGCACTCCTGGACATTGAAAGGGGATAAAGCAACTTTCACGATTGATACGGTCGTTCCTATACACCGGAATAACCCGCATTATGCCGTGTTGGCAATAGAACGCCCCGGTGCAGCATTGGCAAACACCGGCTTTGATGAAATCGCATTAAACGGCGGAGAGAAATACGACTTATCTGTCTTTGCCCGTGTGCCGCAAGGTACATCCAATAAACTACAGATTCGCCTGGTAGACGATGAAGGAAACATCTGCGGAGAAACATCCCTGAATATATCTTCCCGCCAATGGAAAACCTATAAAGCCGTGATAACTGCCAAAAACACTGCCGATACCCATCTTGAAATTATCCCTCAATCGGCAGGCGAATTGCACCTGGATATGATTTCCTTATTCCCGCAAAACACGTTCAAAGGACGTAAGAACGGGCTTCGCAAAGACCTGGCGCAAGTATTGGCGGATATTCATCCCCGCTTCATCCGTTTTCCCGGTGGTTGTGTAGCTCATGGCGACGGACTTAAAAACATTTATCAATGGAAAAACACCGTCGGCCCTCTCGAAGCACGCAAGGCGCAACGTAACCTTTGGGGCTATCATCAAAGTATGGGACTGGGGTATTACGAATATTTCCAGTTCTGCGAAGATATTGGTGCTGAACCGCTTCCGGTACTTGCAGCCGGTGTACCTTGTCAGAACTCTGCCTGCCACGGTGATTTGAGAGGCGGTCAGCAAGGCGGTATCCCGATGGACGAGATGGGTGCTTATATTCAGGATATTCTTGACCTGATAGAATGGGCGAACGGTGACGCCAAAAAGACAAAATGGGGAAAAGTACGTGCCGAAGCCGGACATCCGAAACCCTTCAATCTGAAATATCTCGGAATCGGTAATGAAGACCTTATCACCGATATTTTCGAGGAACGCTTTACGATGATATTCAATGCCATCAAGGAGAAACACCCCGAAATAACAGTCGTAGGTACAGTAGGCCCATTCAATGAAGGCACAGATTATGTGGAAGGTTGGAAATTGGCGGATAAATTAGGTGTCCCGATGGTAGACGAACATTACTACCAGTCGCCGGGATGGTTCCTGCACAATCAGGACTTCTACGACAAGTACGACCGCAACAAAAAGACGAAAGTTTACCTGGGTGAATATGCCACTCATATCCCCGGACGAAAGGCAAACATCGAAACCGCATTGACAGAAGCACTCTATCTGACTGCTTTGGAACGTAACGGCGACGTGGTACACATGACTTCCTACGCCCCGCTATTGGCAAAAGAGAAACATACCCAATGGAGTCCCGATTTAATCTATTTCAATAACCGGGAAGTGAAACCTACCACCGGATACTACGTGCAGAAACTCTACGGGCAGAATGCCGGAAATGAATATCTGCCGTCCAGGATTGTGCTTGACAATAAAGAGGATAAAGTACAGAAACGCTTTGCTTCCTCTATCGTTCGTGACTCGGCAAGCGGAGATGTGATTGTGAAGTTAGTCAACCTGCTCCCCGTAGAGATTAATACAAGTGTAGACCTCACCGGAACAGGCATCGTACAATCTTCGGCCAAAAGAACCGTATTGACAGGCAAGCCGGCAGATACTCCGTTGCCTGTGGAAGATACAATGGAAGTAGCTGAAAAATTCGACTGCCAGTTGCCCGCTTATTCTTTTACGGTGATTCGGATAAAAAAGGCAAATGAGAAATCGTCACAACATAATGAGAAATCGTCACAACATAAATAATCAGAAACAATGATTTATATGAAGAAAATTATAGGCACCTTATTGGCAAGCTTTTGTCTGACTCCCCTGATGGCACAGGACGTAGTTGTGAAAGGCCCGGATGAGAAACTGCAATTAGTAGTATTTACTTCTCCCACAGAAAAGCCAACTTATTCCGTCACCTACAACGGAAAGACAATGCTGGAAAAATCTCCTTTGGGCATGAACACCAATATCGGTGACTTCTCCAAAGGAATGAAACTGACAGGACACGCCGTCAGCCCGATTGATACCATCTATCATCAGAACCGCATCAAAACCTCTCAAATCCATTATCAGGCGAACGAACTGATTTGCAATTTTGAGAACCCGAAAGGACAGAAGATGAACGTAGTCTTTCGTGTCAGTAACAACGATGTAGCTTTCCGCTATACCCTGCCCCGTCAGGATGGAAGAGGAAGCGTGACTGTCAATGCCGAAGAAACCGGATTCCGCTTCCCGCAGCAAACTACCACCTTCATGTGTCCGCAAAGCGATGCCATGATAGGATGGAAACGTACAAAACCCAGTTATGAAGAAGAATACAAAGCCGACGCACCTATGGGCGAACGTTCCCAATACGGACACGGATACACTTTCCCTTGCCTGTTTCGTGTAGGTGATGATGGTTGGGTATTAGTCAGTGAGACAGGTGTTGACAGCCGTTACTGCGGTTCGCGTTTGAGCGACGTAAGTGAAGAAAACCTGTACACCGTCGCCTTCCCGATGGAGGAAGAAAACAATGGGAACGGAACAACTTCCCCGGCATTCGCGCTTCCCGGCGCTACTCCCTGGCGTACTATTACCGTTGGCGAGAACCTGAAACCGATAGTCGAGACTACGGTTGTCTGGGATGTGGTAACTCCCCTCTACGAAACGAAGCATGATTATCGTTTCGGACGCGGCACATGGAGTTGGATTCTTTGGCAGGATGACAGTATCAATTATGAAGACCAGGTTCGCTATATAGATTTTGCCGCCTCTATGGGATATGAATATGCACTAATTGATAACTGGTGGGATACGCGCATCGGACGTGACCGGATGAAATCTTTGATAGAATATGCCCGCGGCAAAGGCATAGAACTGTTTTTATGGTATAGTTCTTCCGGCTATTGGAATGATATAGAACAAGGGCCTGTCAACCATATGGATAACGCCATCATCCGCAAGCGTGAAATGAAATGGCTGCAAAGCCTTGGAGTGAAAGGAATCAAGGTCGATTTCTTCGGTGGCGACAAACAGGAAACGATGCGTCTGTATGAAGACATCCTCAGTGATGCAGACGACCACGGACTGATGGTTATCTTCCACGGCTGTACCATCCCTCGCGGTTGGGAGCGTATGTATCCGAACTACGTAGGAAGCGAAGCGGTGCTGGCTTCCGAGAATATGGTTTTCAACCAGCACTTCTGTGACGAAGAGGCCTTCAATACCTGCCTGCATCCGTTTATCCGCAATGCGATAGGCAGCATGGAATTTGGCGGTTGCTTCCTGAACAAACGACTGAACCGTAATAACGACGGCGGTACGACCCGCTGCACTACTGATATATTCCAGTTGGCTACCACCATATTGTTCCAAAATCCTGTTCAGAACTTCGCCCTTGCTCCGAATAACCTGAATGACGTTTCTTCTGTCTGCATGGATTTTATGAAAGCAGTTCCCACCACATGGGATGAAACACGTTTCATCGACGGCTATCCCGGCAAATATGTAGTCCTGGCTCGTCGTCACGGTGACACCTGGTATCTGGCTGCTGTAAATGCAGGGAAAGAGCCTTTGAAATTGAGACTGGATTTGGACATGTTTGCCGGAAAAACGGTATCCCTGTATAAGGATGACAAGAAGGGAGAACCGCAGCTTGTTCCTTTGAGAGTGAAAGAGAACCGAAAAGTACAATTAGAAGTTTGTCCTCAAGGGGGCATTGTATTGGTGAATAATTAAATCTCAGAGAAATAGCTTTTTACTACGGTTTTAAACAAATTTCGACCTTTTATATAGGGTTTAAAAAAAACAATTTTATCTGCCATCTGCAACAAAACCAATATATATGACTGACAATGAGTGTTTTAAAGCGTTGCAGATACTTGTTGCAGATGGTGGCAGATAAAGTTATCTGCAACACGTGTAATCGAAGAAAATAGAGCCGATAGATAAACAGTAATTAGACGTAGGCTGAGTAAGCTACACGTGTAGGCTGATAGATCGTTTCATCAGGAGAAACAAAGTGTTTGCTACCTTGAAACAAAGTGTTCGCTGCTTTGAAACAATCTGTTTTAAGCCATTGAAATAAGATGTTCAACCTATTGAAACAAACTGTTTCAAGCCATTGGAACAAGTTGAAACTGCCCGCAAATTAAAAGACTTTATCAGAGAATAGTAGGGAGAAAGTAATGGTGTTGCAGATACCTTTATCTGCCACCATCTGCAACAGGTGTCTGCAACGCTTTAAAGTGATTATTATCAGAGATGTATAACGGTTTTGTTGCAGATGACAGATAAATTTTGTTTTTTAAACTTTGTGTAGAAAAGATGGAAGTCTGTTCAAAGCCGCACTGTTGTGTAACTGAAATTCCCATTTAGCTCATAACCGTGAAAAAAGGAATGAGAAATTGTGACGTAGCCTGGTTACCTTGATAGGCAATAATCTAAAAACAGACAAAAAAGAATGATAATTCTCTCATTAAATAAATAAAAGTGTTTATTTTTGTTGCGATAAAACTACAAACGTACTTTATGAAAAACAAACGATGCGTAAATATTGTTAATAAAAAGATTATACTTCTTTTATTTTTACTCTGCATGCAACTTTCTGCTGCATTGCGTGCATCAGGAGACGATCTTGCCGCTAATCTGAAATTCAAGCGGTTTCCTGCCTTGAATAATCTGCCGTCGGACGAAATACAAAAAATATATCAGGATAAAGATGGATTTGTCTGGCTGGCAAGTCGTTATGGCTTCTATCAATATGACGGTTATGAAACGACTTTGTATAAATCAAACCTGTATACTCCAGGATTACTGACTAATAATAATATCCTCTGTTTGGTGGACGACTATGACCATAACTTGTGGGTAGGTACGCAGGAAGGTTTGAATATATTGAATAAGAAAACCGGAGAAATAAAGAAAATACTATCCCCCGTCATTCCGAACAATGTAATATCTTGTCTGTTGGTGATGCGTGACCATTCCGTCTGGCTGGGTACGGATTCCGGATTGTGTAAGTATGATGCTGAAAATGGCACGTTTGTGGTTTATAACCGGGAATTGACCGGAGGAGTGCTGGATTATACCGCTATTAAATCATTGCTGGAAGATTCGGAGGGGGATTTGTGGATAGGTACTTGGTCATCGGGGTTATATAGATATGTCCCTTCCACCGGAAAGTTTTATGCTTATCCTACCATGAATGAACGTAATTCTGCACATGTCATTTATGAAGATACAAATAAGAATATTTGGGTAGGCAGTTGGAACTGCGGGCTTTTTAAACTTGATAATCCGAAAAACCTCAGTACGGTGTCCTACGTAAATTATCGGCATAAGGCAGGCGATGGTACAAGTTTGTCTGATGATATAGTATATGATATAAGTGAAGACCTGAATACCGGAACATTGTGGGTGGGTACACGTAGCGGATTGAGTATCATGGGAAAAGACGCTCCCGGTCGCTTTGTCAATTATAAGTCCCGCGGCTCCTCACACTATATCTTCTGTGATGAAATCAATACTATTTTACGCGATAAGGCGGGGATAATGTGGCTTGGTTCCATCGGCGGAGGGGTATTGGCGGCCGATACCAGTCAACCCATGTTTGCTTCCCACAGCCTGGATTTTGCAGATAATGATATCCCCATTACTTCCATACGTGCATTGTTTACGGATTCCGAACGTAATATTTGGATGGGGATTGGTACGTATGGGTTGGCTTGTATTGAATATACTACCGGCAAGTTGAAGTCTCATTCACAAATACCGGAGTTTGCAGGAATGACCGTTCCTACCGTATTCTCCGTAGTGCAACGACAGAATAGTGGGGATATTTGGTTTGGTACATACGATGGGGGGATTTTCATCTACCGGAAGGGACGTAAAGTAGAGAATCTGACGGCTGAAAACTGCGAATTCGTGGGGAATTCTTGTGTTTCCGCACTTTATGAAGACGGACATGGCAACTGCTGGGTAGGAACCCGCGGTAGTTTAGGGGTATTGTTGGCTAATGGAAAGAGTTTCTTGTTTGGCCCCATGACATTCGCGGAAAAAACACGACTGGACTGGTTTTATGTGCGCGACATCATCACCGATAGTGAGAATAGTGTGTGGATAGCTACTTCAAACTACGGGCTGATTCATATTCAGGGAGATATTCATCAGCCTTCCACTTTGAAGTATGACAATTACAGCTTTTATAACGGAAAACTGACTACAAACAATGCGTTGTGCCTTTATAAAGACAAGACAGGACGTTTGTGGGTGGGGACAGAGGGCGGAGGTCTTTATCTCTATGACCGTCAGAATAACTGTTTTGAGGCGAAAAATCAGGAATATAATATCCCTGGTGATATGGTTGGTAGTATCGAAGAAGATAAGAATGGAAACTTATGGTTAGGAACCAATGCAGGATTGGTAAAGTTGGGCGCACAATCGCCAGGGCGGGATGCGGTAGTTCGCGTATATACTGAAGTTGATGGGCTGCAAGGAAATTTTTTCATTTCCCGGTCTGCTTGCAGCCGCGATGGCGAATTGTTTTTTGGAGGCTACAGGGGATATAACAGTTTTATTCCTGAAAATATGGAAGAAAAACAGAGAGATGTCTCGCTTGCAATCACCGATATTAAGATATTCAACCGTTCCATTACTTTGTTGCCACTGGATATGCAGCGGAAAATATCCCGGTTCACTCCGGCTTTCACTCAGAGAATAGAGCTACCTTACCAATACAATAATTTCAGTATCGAGTTTGCCACACTTACGTATAAGAATCCGGAACTGAACCGATATGCCTATCAGTTGGAAGGATTTGATAAGAATTGGGTGTATACAAATTCGAACCGGCGTTTCGCTTACTATAATAATTTGAAGAGCGGAACTTATACGTTCCGTTTGAAGGCAACCGATGAGAATGGAATTTGGAGCGGCTATATCCGCGAACTGACAGTTGTGATACTTCCCCCGTTCTGGGCAACCTGGTGGGCGTATATCTTGTACGCACTGTTTGCTGCCGGAACGGTTTTCTGGCTCTTTCGAATCACTCGTAACCGTATTCTGTTGCAAAATGAGCTCCGGTTGCGCGAAATAGAAAAGATGAAAGCGGAGGAATTGAATCATGCTAAATTGCAATTCTTTACCAATATAACCCATGAATTACTGACACCGCTCACTATCGTTTCTGCTACGGTGGACGAGCTTAAAGCACAAGCTCCCCAGCATACTGACCTGTTTGCGGTGATGTATAACAATATTCATCGGTTAATACGCTTGTTACAACAAATTTTGGAGTTTCGAAAAGCGGAAACAGGGAATTTAAAACTTCGGGTTTCTTCTGGAGACATAGCTGCTTTTGTGAGAAAGGAAACGGAAGGTTTTCAACCTTTGATAAAGAAATCGAAAATACACTTTTCTGTATTGTGCAATCCGGATTCAATCATAGGATACTTTGATACGGATAAGTTGGATAAAATTTTATATAACCTGCTGTCTAATGCGGCTAAATATACAGTAGAGGGTGGTTTCATACAGGTGACGCTGTCATATGCGGAAGATAGAGACCATATATTCCTGAAAGTCAAAGATAACGGTGAGGGCATTTCGCAGGAGAAGCAGAAAACTCTTTTTCAACGTTTTTATGAAGGCGACTATCGTAAGTTCAATACAATTGGGACAGGAATCGGTCTGTCGCTCACCAAAGATCTGGTAGAGCTGCATAAAGGTACTATTTCTGTAGAGAGCGAAAGCGGACAAGGCGCGGAGTTTATAGTGTGTATTCCTATTGACCGCTCTTATTTCAGCGAAGACCAGATTGATGACGAGACTATTGTGCCGATACAGAAAACCGGGACTTATGATGATGAGGAAGATGTGCAGACAAACGATGAGGCGGAAGTGGTGAAAAAGAAACATTCGGTGCTGGTGATAGAGGATAATGAAGAGTTGCTGCAACTCATGACAAGACTGTTGAAACGTGAATATAATGTATTTACGGCGGAAAACGGTAAGGAAGGGATTATTGTATTGGAAAATGAGGATATAGATTTGATCGTGTCTGATGTGATGATGCCCGAAATGGATGGAATCGAATTTTGTAAATACGTGAAAGGTAATCTGGAAATCAGTCATATTCCTGTGATACTGTTGACTGCCAAAAATAAGGAAGAAGATCGGGCGGAAGCTTATGAAGTGGGCGCGGATGCTTTTATCAGCAAACCCTTTAATCTGCCTGTGCTTTATGCGCGTATTCGTAATTTGTTGAAACATAAGGAAGGGCTGGTGCATGACTTCAAACATCAGTTGGTATTTGAATTGAAGGACCTGAATTATACAAGTCTGGATGAAGATTTCCTGCAACGGGCTATTGATTGTGTGAATGGTCATCTGGAAGATGCTGAATTTGATCAGCCGCAGTTTGCCGATGAAATGAAAACCAGTAAATCTACTTTGTATAAGAAACTTAAATCTTTGACAGGACTCAATACTTCAGCTTTTATTCGTAATGTTCGCTTGAAATCCGCCTGTCGGATTATGGAGGAGAAAGGTAGTAATATCCGTATTTCCGAATTGGCTTATGCGGTGGGATTCAACGATCCCAAATATTTCAGTTCTTGCTTTAAGAAAGAGTTCGGAATGTTGCCTTCCGAGTATATTGAACGATTTCTGACTGTTCCTGCCAGATAGGAGGCGAATCATTCATATTCTCAGGTCGAATTATCATTCGATTTGGTGGAGTAACTAAAATTCACCCTAAGATAAGTATTATTGGAGCCTTGCAGACAAGAGGGTTCTTACATTTGCATTGGTTTTTCTATACAGGCTATAGAATAACCTGTAGTTCATTTTATGTTTAATCTTAATATTTATACTAAATGGAAAAACAAAAGCAATTCCATGAAAGACAAGCGGGAAAGAAATGTCGGCTACTTCCGGTAGCGCTCTCCTTGTTTTTGTTTCTTTTGATTCCTCTGAAAGGATATGGAGACGAGAATCCCATAGCAGAGGTGGTACAGCAAAACTCCAAAGTGACAGGCACGGTGGTGGATGCCAATGGTGAGCCTGTGATTGGTGCTAATGTCACGGTAGTGGGAACTACATTGGGAACCATTACCGATATAGACGGGCGTTTTTCTCTCAATGCGAATTCCGGTGCAAAAATTAAAATTAGTTTTATCGGTTACAAAGAAAAAGTGGTAACCATTAAGAAAGGTATTAGTCTCAATATAGTTTTGGAAGAAGATGCACAGTCATTGGGGGAAGTTCAGGTGGTAGCTTATGGTGTTCAGAAAAAAGTGTCCATCACGGGGGCTATTTCTTCTATGAAGGGAGATGACTTGTTGAAGACTCCGGCAGGATCTTTATCTAATGTATTGTCCGGGCAAATCACAGGTATTTCTTCCGTACAGTATTCCGGTGAGCCGGGAGCAGATGCGGCGGATATTTATGTGCGTGGTGTCGCTACATGGAACAATGCGAAACCGTTGATTCAGGTAGATGGTGTAGAACGGGATTTCTCGCAGATTGACCCGAATGAAATCGAGAGTGTGACTGTGCTCAAAGATGCTTCAGCTACGGCTGTATTCGGTGTGCGGGGTGCCAATGGTGTTATCTTGATTACGACCAAACGTGGGGCTGAAGGAAAGGCAAAGGTTTCTTTCTCCACGTCAGCCGGTGTCAATGTGCGGACAAAGGATCTGGAGTTTGCCAATTCCTACCAGTATGCTTCCTATTATAATATGATGAAGGTCAATGATGGCGGGGTAGCTACTTTTAGCGATGAACAGCTGGAAACGTTCCGTAATCATTCTAATCCGTTGATATATCCGGATATTAATTGGATTGATTATTGTATGAATAAGGCAGCTTTTCAGTCTCAACATAATGTGAATATATCTGGTGGAACCAGCAATATGAAATATTTTGTCTCTGCCGGTTTGTTTACGCAAGGCGGTATGTTCAAGCAGTTCAATGCGACGGATGACTTTAACTTTGATTACAAGCGTTATAATTATCGTGCTAATTTGGATTTTGATGTAACGAAAACAACTTTACTGTCAGTTAATATTGGTGGTCGTATAGAGACGAAACGTACTCCTGAATCAGGTGAAGACCAGAATCAATTGTTCCGTAAGCTCTATTGGGCGGTTCCTTTTGCGGGTGCAGGTATTGTAAACGGTGAACGTGTCGTATCTAATTCCGAAATTCTCCCTTTTACGGGAATGGACGGATTGAGCTCTTATTATGGAAAGGGCTTTCAGACAAAAACGACAAATGTTCTGAATGTAGACCTTGCATTAAACCAGAAACTGGATTTCATCACAAAAGGATTGTCCGTGAAGCTGAAAGGTGCTTATAACTCAGAATATGCTAATACAAAAAAGGCAAGTTCGTCCAAGGCTTATTATACACCTGTTGCAAATGCTGATGGTTCTATTTCTCTTCGTAAATATGGGACTGATTCTCAATTAAGTTACGATGAACCTGACAATGGCTTTTCTAAAGCGCGTAACTGGTATATGGAACTGGCTTTGAATTATGCCCGTAAGTTTGGGGAGCATAATGTGACAGCATTGTTACTCTATAATCAGTCAAAAAAATATTATCCGTCAGAGTACTCTGACATTCCTACCGGGTATGTAGGTTTGGTGGGGCGTGTGACTTATGATTGGAAAACCCGTTATATGGCAGAATTTAATGCGGGTTATAACGGTTCGGAAAACTTTCGTCCGGGAAATCGGTATGGTTTCTTCCCGGCAGGTTCATTGGGCTGGGTTGTAAGTGAGGAATCTTTCTTCCAGCCGATTAAAGGTGTGGTGAATTATTTGAAACTACGTGCTTCTGTAGGGATGGTAGGTAATGATGTATCACAACGATTCTTATATTTGCCTGATTCTTACCAATATGGTGATGGAGGATATTATTTCGGACAGAATGTTGGAAATAAAATGCCCGGTGCCAGTGAAGTCAGCCGTTCTAATCCGGACGCCAAGTGGGAAACTGCTATAAAGCAGAATTATGGAGTGGATGCCACTTTTTTGGCGGAGCGTTTGACGGTTTCTTTAGATTACTTTAGAGAAGACCGCAGTGATATTTTATCTAAACCCGATTATTTGCCGGCAATTCTAGGCATGTCACTTCCTTCTGTTAACGTTGGGGAGACATTGAATAGAGGATTTGAAGTACAGTTGAAATGGAACGAAACTCTGAAAAATGATTTCAGATATTGGGCAAACTTTAATATTTCTTTCTCAAGGAATAAAATTGTCTACAAGAATGAGGTAGATCAAAATGAGCCTTGGATGTATGAGACAGGACGTAGAATAGGTTCCCGGTCGATGTATAAGTTTTGGGGCTTCTATGATGAAACGGCAGATATACGTTATCAGGAAGAGTTTGGACGTCCGATAGCTGATCATGGTATTACGTTGGTGCCGGGTGATTGCGTTTATGTAGACTTGAATGCCGATGGTGAAATAAACTCTAATGATGCTACGCGGGATATAGGATATACGGATATGCCGGAATACACGGCCGGATTGAATACCGGATTCAGTTGGAAGAATTTTGATTTCTCTATGCAATGGACAGGAGCTTGGAATGCGGACCGTATGTTGGACGAATTCAGACGTCCGTTGGGTGATACGAATGAAAAGGGATTGTTGCTTTATCAGTATGATACAACGTGGCGTTCATCGGCTGATACATTCACAGCTAAGTTTCCGCGTACTTCCAGTCTGCATGCTTCCAATAATTATGCAGGGTCTGACTTGTATTTGGTTAATGCCAGCTATTTACGTCTGAAGAGTATTGAGATAGGTTATAATTTCAATTTCCCTTTCATGAAGAAATTGAAGATGGATAATTGCCGGTTATACGTCAATGGATATAATTTGGTTACTATTACCGGATTCAAATGGGGAGACCCCGAATCTCGTCAGAGTTCCCGCCCTAATTATCCTTTGACACGTGTGTTTAATATTGGATTGAAACTTGGATTCTAATGCTTTATGAATAATATGATGAAACATTTAAGTAAATGGTTTATTGCGGCATTTGCAGGAGTGGCTTTGTTCGCCTCTTCTTGTGTCGATCAGGTGAAATTTGGAGATAGCTTTTTAGAAAAAGCTCCGGGGGTAGCGGTAACGCAAGATACAATCTTCGGAAAAGCGACTTATGCTCGTGCTTTCTTGTGGGATACTTATAGCAAACTTTATTATGGACTCCCTGTATATTGGAATACTGTGGAGGGAAAAATGAATACCGGAATCTTTGAAATGATGTCCGATTGTTGGCATAGCCATACAGACTGGAACGGAATTAACCGGAAATACTATTCGGGTTCTTATAAGGCTGGTGATGAGGATAGCAGCGATGATACACGTTTCGGGTATACTAAAGAGAACTGTTGGGAGGCGATTCGTGCCGCATTGCTTTTTGTGGAGAATGTAGAACGGGTTCCGGATATGGATGATGCGGAGAAAAAACGTTTGGCGGCAGAAGCTAAAGTGATTGTTGCATCTCGTTATTTTGATTTGTTCCGCCATTTTGGAGGGCTTCCGTTAATTAAGGAAACCTATGATGTGCAGCCATCTTACGAACTGCCTCGTGCTACGGTGGAAGAAACGGTGAAGTATATGGTTGATCTTTTGGACGAGGCTGCTGCCACTCCTCAACTTCCGTGGGATTTGGGAACGGATGACACGAACTGGCAGGGACGCTTTACCAAGGCATCCGCTATGGGGCTGAAGTGCAAGATTCTTTTATTTGCGGCCAGTCCGTTGTTTAATGATAATGTTCCTTATTGTACGGAGCCGCCGCAAGATGCTGTGATTAATCATCAGGTGTGGTATGGTGCCTACAAACCGGAATTGTGGGATCAGTGCTGGCAGGCTTGTGTTGATTTCTTTACGGAACTTCAGTCAAAAGGATATTATGAACTGACGCAAGCAACAGAAGCTACGGCACAGGGTTATAGAAATGCGTACAATAAGGCTTATTTTACCCGTGAGAATAATAAGGAGCTATTGATCTCTACACATATTTCCCGTTTCGGAAAATTTAATTCGTGGGATGAATGGCAGTATATTTTTGTCAAAGGAGACAATGGTACGGTTTATACAGGTGGACTGACTCCTACATTGGAATTTATGGAGATGTTCCCGATAAGTAATGGTGAACCTTTCCGGTTGAATGCTGCTACAAACCCGTTTTATACGGATAATGACTATAACCGGCCGACTCGTGACCCGCGTCTGTATGAAACGATGCTGGTGAATGGAACACAGTTTGGTGATCATGCTGCCGAATTATGGATTGGAGGACGTGACAATATCAATGATACGGAGAAGGAGACAGGCAAGTATGCTACCGGATTCGGGTGTTACAAGTTCTATAAGGAAGGCGTCAATTCTCTGAAAGATAAATATCTGCAATGGCCATATCTGCGTCTGGCAGAAATGTATCTGATTTATGCGGAAGCATTGCTTAAATCTAAAAATGATTTGACAGGGGCTATTGAGCAGGTTAATAAAGTACGTGCCCGTGTCGGTTTAGGTGACTTGGCAGCTTGTAATCCGGACAAGAATCTGACGACCGATGCTGATGCTTTGTTGGAAGAAATTCTTAGAGAGCGTGCTTGTGAATTGGGGCTGGAAGATGTACGTTTGTTTGATATGACACGATATAAGAGAGAAGATCTTTTCAGAAAACAACTTCACGGATTAAAGATTTATAGAAATGATGGGGGAGGAAACACTCCTTGGTCCGGAACTACAGGAAACAGTAGTGCTTATCCTAAACCGACGCAATTCACTTATGAGGCGTTTCCGCTGGTAAATCCTTCCCGTGCATGGTGGAGTAATTTCAGTCCGAAGTGGTATTTGTCGGCATTTCCACCATCAGAGGTGAACAAGAAATACGGGTTGACTCAAAATCCCGGATGGAATTAATGTGGAATAACTACGATTAATCATAGAATAAAATGAAAAAATATAAGATATTAGCTTTAGCGATATTCGCTAGTGTCACCTTGAACGGATGGGCGCAAAGTGAAGATAATGTGACCGGAAGGGTTCTCGATAAAAAAGGGAAACCGGTAGCGGGAGCTTTAGTTTCGGTTGAAGAGAATCCGCTGGTACGGGTGGCTACAGATAGAAACGGATGTTTTGAAATCATTGCGGTGAAAGGAAGCCGGTTGAAAGTACAGACTGGCGATGATGCAACGAAGGTGGTGAAAGTAGACAACGGAAAGGAATTGACCGTTGTCATGGATTATTCCTCAGAGAAAGTAAACTACGGATTTGGCTTGCAGCAGACGAATGCAGAGTCTACCGGTGCCGTATCTACCGTATATGCAGAGAATATAGATAAAAGTTCAGCTTTTTCAATTGGAAATTCATTATATGGCAATGTGTTGGGACTGACTACCATGCAAAGTACTGGTGTAGTATGGGAACAGATGCCGTCAATGTATATCCGTGGATTGAAAACACTGAATGATAATAATGGAATCTTGTTGGTAGTGGACGGACTTGAGCGGGATAATAACTGGCAGGCTTTGAAATATATCACTCCGGAAGAAGTGGAATCTGTTAGTGTGCTCCGTGATGCGGCTGCGTTGGCTCTTTATGGCTATAGGGGAGTGAATGGCGTAGTCAATATTGTGACAAAACGTGGTAGATACAATAGTCGTGAGATTAATTTCTCTTATGATCATGCTTTCAATTATATGACGCGCAAGCCGGAAATGGCAGATGCTTATACGTATGCTTCCGCTCTGAATGAGGCATTGGCAAATGATGGCAAGCAGATGCGCTATTCGCAGAATGAACTGAATGCGTTTAAGAATGGTACCTCGCCTTATCTTTATCCGAATGTAAACTGGTGGGAAGAGGTCTTTCGTGATCGTGGAGCGTCAGATATCGCGACATTGAGTTTCCGCGGCGGATCTACCAAGATGCGTTATTATACAATGATGAATTTACAGAATAACCGTGGGTTTATCAAAAACTTCGATACGAATGCCGATTATTCCACTCAGGAAAAGTATTCAAAAGCTAACTTCCGTACCAATCTGGATATTGATTTGTCACCGAAAACAAAGATGCAGGCCAATATCATGGGAATTTTGAATGAATTCAGTCGTCCGGGCATGGGCAGCGATAATTTGATAAGCAAGTTGTACCAATTGCCTTCAGCAGCTTTCCCTATCCGTACGGAAAGCGGCTTGTGGGGAGGAAGCACCACTTGGGGGGAGAACTGGAATCCGGTAGCGTTGACCGAAGGGCGTGCATATTCAAAAGGACATACCCGTGGATTATATGCTGATATGTCTTTGCGGCAGGATTTGTCTTCTTTAACTAAGGGTTTGGGAGCCTCTGTCCGTATAGGATATGATAATCTCGCTTCTTATTGGGAGAATCATACGAAAGGATATAAGTATGGCATGGCATCTGTGGCGTCTTGGGAAAATGGGCTGCCGGTAGCAGGTGAGGAAGTGACGGGAGGAAAAGACACGGAAATGTCAGGCGACAGTAAACTTGACTGGCAATACCGCGCCTTTAATTTTCAGATGAATGTTGACTGGCAACGTCAGTTTGGTGCGCACAGTCTGTATTCCATGCTGCTTTATACCTATAAATATGATAATGCTAAAGGCATCAATAATACGTTCTACCGTCAGAATGCGGGCTGGTATACTCATTATGGCTTTAAGAACCGTTACTTTGCGGATTTTACATTGATGGCTTCTGCTTCCAACTTATTGGCGCCCGATCATCGTTGGAATGTGTCTCCTACAGTTGGGCTGGCATGGCTCATTTCTAATGAGAAGTTTATGCAACGTCAGAATGTGGTGGATTTCCTGAAGCTGCGGGCTTCGTTCGGTATTTTGAATACGGATAATATTCCCGGTAACGGCTATTGGAATGAGACGGTAGGTGGCGGTAATGGCTATCCGATAAATAACAATTTCGGTGGCGATGGTGGTTGGCATGAAGGCCGTTTGGCTTCTGTTAACGGAACCACAGAAAAAGCTTATAAATATAATGCGGGTGTGGACGCTACCTTGTTCAAGGGATTGACTTTGACAGTGGACGGTTTTTATGAAAGACGTTCCGATATTTGGGTCAGTTCAGACGGACAAAACTCGGCAGTGCTGGGTGCATCCGGCTCTTATGTCAATGCGGGTATCGTAGATAGTTGGGGTACGGAAATCGGTGCCAATTACTATAAGAAGATTGGTAACGTGGAATTAAATCTGGGCGGAACGTTCACTTACAACCGGAGTAAAATTGTAGAGATGCTGGAAGAACCTGCTGCCTATGACTATACGCGTTCTACAGGAAATCCGGTAGGGCAGATCTTTGGATTGCAGGCTATCGGATATTTTGTGGATCAGGCAGATATAGATAATAGTTTGCCACAACAGTTTGGCCCGGTAAAGGCCGGAGATATCAAATATAAAGATATGAACGGTGATAAAGTGATTAATTCGGATGACAGAGTAGCTATGGGATACAATAGTACGTGTCCTGAAACTTATTATTCGTTCAGTCTTGGTTTGGAATGGAAGGGACTGGGTTTTAGTGCACAATTCCAGGGAGTGGGAAATTATACGGCAATCTTGTCAGGAACTTACTACCATCCTTTGGTAGATAATACGACGATTTCCAATTATGCTTATCAGAACCGCTGGACACCGGAAACTCCGAATGCCCGTTTCCCGAGGTTGACGACGGAAACCGTTGACAACAATCTGCAGACAAGTTCTTTATGGTTGGCAGATCGTTCTTTCTTGAAGTTGCGCAATTGTGAGGTGTATTACAAACTTCCTTCATCCTGGTTGAACAGGTTCTGGATGAAAAATGCGAAAGTATATGTACGAGGGGTTGATTTACTTTGTTTTGATAGTATTGACCAACTGGATCCGGAAGCGATGAATAACTCTTATCCTGCTACCCGTTCTGTTCATGTTGGTTTGTCAGTAGGATTTTAACGTTTAACGCTATAAATAAGAAAGAAACTATGAAATTGAAAAATATATGCTTGGGAATAGCTTGTATAGCGGTGGTGTCTGCTTGCAGCGACAAGATGGATTATCATGAATACACATCGTATGACAAGGATTATGTCTTTTCGGACTTTTCCCGTACGGCAGGATTTGTGAATAATATCTATAGTTATCTGGACTCTGATTTGCCAAGTTATCAGTCAATGGCTTCCGCTTGTGATGAAGCGGAAATGGCTGTTACTTATTCGTCTGTTCTCGACTATACAAATGGTGCCTGGAGTGCATTGAACCCTAAATCCCTATGGGGGTATTATTCGGGTATCCGTGCAGCCAATTACTATCTGGAAGAGAGTAAGGAACTTGATTTTTATGACTTGCGCTATGCGCAGGATTATGAAGCTCAAATGAACCGGTTCAACCGTTACCAGTATGAGGTTCGTCTGCTACGTGCGTATTATTATTTCTTGTTGGTGCGTGCGTATGGGGATGTGCCCTTCACCGAGGATGTATTGACAGAGAAAGAAGCCAATTCCCTTTCACGTACTCCGGCATCAGAGGTCTTTGATTTTATTATTAGTGAATGTGAGGAAGTGGCACCGGAATTGCCTGTTTCTTATTCCGCTTTGGATAATGATGCCGCAGGTGGTTCCAACCCGGAGGCCGGTCGTGTCACGCAGGGAACGGCTTTGGCTTTAAAGGCCCGCGCTGCATTGTATAAAGCAAGCAAGTTGTTCAGTGGTGGTGAAGATCGGAAGTTATGGCGTGAAGCTGCTGTAGCCAATAAGGCTGTTATTGATTATTGTATGGCTAACGGCATCCGGCTTGGAAAATACACGGATATCTGGGGTACTGATAATTATCAAGCTTCTGAAATGATTTTCGTCCGTCGTATTGGAGATACAAGTAGTCCGGAATATACTAATTTCCCGGTTGGTATGGAGAATGCCAATTCCGGTAATTGTCCGACACAAACATTGGTGGATGCTTATGAATCGAAGGATAATGGAGATAAAGATCCGCGTTTCGGTATGACTATCGCTTGTAATGGTGATAAATGGCCGAATACGAATCCGACCCCGTTGGAAACATTTGTCGGCGGTAAGAACGGATTGCCGCTGCCTTATGCTACACCTACCGGTTATTACTTGAAGAAGTATCTGGACGCATCTACTGATATCAGTGCGGAGAGTGGCAGTGGTGGCAAACGGCATAACTGGGTTGTGTTTCGTCTGGGAGAATTTTATCTGAACTATGCAGAGGCAGTCTTCCGCTATTTGGGAACAGCCGGTACTACGGACGATGAATTTGGAATGTCGGCTTGTGCCGCAATCAATAAGGTGCGTCAGCGTTCGGATGTACGAATGCCGGATTTTCCGGATGATATTTCTAATACGGATTTTTGGGAACGGTATAAAAAAGAAAGAATGGTTGAACTGGCTTTTGAACAGCATCGTTTCTGGGATGTCCGCCGTTGGAAAGAAGGTGGATTCACTAATATCGGGCGTATGGAGATAACTAGAAATACAGATGGAAGTTTCCGGTATAATCGGGTAAATAAGTCATTGGTTTGGGATGATAAAATGTATTTCTTTCCGATTCCGGCTTCGGAAATGCGCAAGAATCCGAATCTGAGCCAGAATCCGGGATGGTAAATTTTATTAATGATAAAAGATAAAAGCTATGAAGTTGAATATAAAATATATGATTGCAGCCTTTACTTTTCTGGGAATGATTGGTTGTGATAAGAATTTTGAAGAATTTGAGACGTCAGGGGGAGGCTCTCCTGCAACGATTGAACTTTCGACTGTCACTCCGGAGGCTTTGCCGGGGCAGATAAAACTGACATGGAAAGCGCCGGAAGGTGATTATGCTTATATGCAGATCCGCTATTATGATCCTTTGCTAAAGAAGAATGTTTGTAAGATTGCTTCTAAAGGAACAACCGAAATGTTGATTGAGAATACTCGTGCTCGTTTCGGAGACTATACTTTCTATTTGCAGACTTTTAGTGCGGCTCATGAAGCAGGAGCGGTTCAGGAATTGAAAGCGCGATCAGGAGCAATGCCTGCATCGTATACGGAAAAATCCCGTACGCAGGTTACTCTGACAGTAGACCAGTTGTCTTGTAATTATCCGGATGCGTCCGAAGGGTATTTTGACCGTCTGATAGATGGCAAAACGGCGGATCCCTCTTTCTTTCACACCAACTGGCATTCCCCGCAAGTGGCTCTGCCACACTATATACAGATTGATTTGAAGGAAGAGCATGAAAATTTCGCATTTGAGTACTATACACGAGATACGGGCAATTCGGATGGATTTCCAACTTCTGCAGAATTGCAGATTAGTACGGACGGTGTACAGTGGGAAACAGTCTCTTTTTTGAGTGGACTACCAACGACACGTCAGACAAAGTATGCTTCAGATTTTGTAATGCCGGGAAAGAAGTTTAAATTTTTCCGTTTTAATGTACTGACAAGTTCGCAGGATAAAAAATATTTCCATGTTGGAGAGATTGCCTTCTTTGATACGGATATTGAAACGTATGACCCGGAAACAGTTCCCTTGGATTAATTTAAAATGAAATGTATAATGAAAATGAATAAAATATGGATGGTCGCCTGCATGGCGGCCACCTTCATCGGTGGAGTGTATGGCTGTGACGATGATAAAGATTTTAGTTATGAAGGTCAGTTGGACCTGAATTTGTTGAATCTGACGCAGGCCCGTGATGTGTGGGATGGTGCGGAGTGTAATGTAATTACGGCTTTACAGCAAAGTGAGGATGAAACACCTGTCAAGAACTTTACTTATAAATTGAGTTTGTCTCTTTATCAAGAACGTACAGCCGGACAAGAAGCTAAGGTTAGCTTGGTTGTGAATAAGGATACATTGAATAAAGTACTGGCTAAGGTATCTGAAGGAGGTATTTACGCAAAATATGATGGTGCGGAACTACTTCCGGAGTCCTTTTATCATTTATCTTCCCCGACACTAACGCTACAAGCAGGTGAAACAAAATCGGATGCCGTATCAGTGACTGTCTATTCTAGCGAACTGATTGCTGCTTGTCAGGAGGCGGAGCGAAATCTGCTGTATCTGCTTCCATTAACGATTGAGTCCTCATCTTCTTATGGAATAAATCCTAAAACAAATACATTGATGCTACTATTCAATGTGAGCTATGTAAAACCGGTGGAACCGGAAGATCAGGAAGCATATGTGCCCGACAAGGTGGGGGTAGCTGATGACCATACATTGGAAAATGGAATGCAACTGTTGTGGCACGATGAGTTCAACGGTACAGGAGAACCGGATGGTAATATTTGGCGCTTCGAAACCGGATTCCAGCGGAATGAAGAAGACCAATGGTATCAGAAAGACAACGCACAGATGAAGGAAGGTGCTTTGTGTATAGAAGGACGGCAGGAAGCTGTGAAAAATCCGAATTATCAGGCAGGCAGCAGTGATTGGAAGAAGAATCGCGAATATTCGGAATATACTTCGTCTTGTATTGTTGTAAAGGATGCGTATGTATTTAAGTATGGTCGTATGGAGGTACGTGCAAAGATACCCGTGGCTCAAGGTGCATGGCCGGCTATCTGGTCAACCGGCAACTGGTGGGAATGGCCGTTGGGTGGAGAAATTGATATGTTGGAATTCTATAAGGAAAAAATACATGCTAATGTATGTTGGGGCGGAGACTCCCGTTGGTCGGGTACTTGGAATTCAAAAAACTACCCTATCACGAACTTCACTTCCAAAGATAAACAATGGGCTGACAAGTATCACTTGTGGGTGATGGATTGGGATAAGGATTTCATTCGTATTTATTTGGATGGCGAGTTGCTGAATGAAACGAATTTGGCTACGACTGTGAACAAAGGTGACAATGGGGCCGGAGAAGGCGGGCATCAAAATCCTTATTCAAACGATTACGAGGGGTTTGGACAGCGTATGATGCTGAATCTTGCTATCGGTGGTATTAATGGAAGACCTGTGGATAACTCTGCGTTCCCTTTGAAATATCATATAGATTATATACGTATCTACCAGTCTAAAAAATAAATATATTGATATCCTGAGACATCTATTGATGATGAAAAAGAATAATACATGTATATTATTGTTGTTACTGTCAACCTTACCTCTGCTTGTTACTGCGCAGAGCAATGATTGGCGGTTGGTCTGGAGTGATGAGTTTAATACGGAAGGGAAATTATCCCCTTCCGTATGGAATTATGAACAAGGATATGCCCGTAACGAGGAGGCTCAATGGTATCAGCCAGACAATGCAGTCTGTAAAGGGGGCTTGCTTGTCATCGAAGCTCGGAAGGAACAAGGTCGCCGGAATCCTCTTTATGTGCGTGGTAGTAACGATTGGCGCAAAAAACGGGAGTTTGTAGAATATACTTCTTCATCGGTGACGACTGCCGGAAAGAAGGAGTTTCTCTACGGACGCTTTGAAGTGCGTGCACGCATACCGGTGGCGAAAGGTGCATGGCCGGCTATCTGGATGTTAGGTAGTAATATGGAGTGGCCTTCCTGTGGAGAGATAGATCTTATGGAATATTATCATATCAGGGGGATTCCTCATATTTTGGCAAATGCTGCGTGGGGAACAGATAAGAAATGGACTGCAAAATGGGATAGTCGGGCTATTCCATATTCTCATTTTATAAAAAAGGATTCTGATTGGGCTTCCAAATTCCATATTTGGAGAATGGACTGGGACGAAGAAGCGATTAAGATTTATTTGGATGATGAGCTTTTAAATGAGATTCCTTTGAATAATACGGTAAACGGAAGTATCGGCAAAGGGACGAATCCTTTTACGAAACCACAATATCTTTTGTTGAATCTTGCTATTGGCGGTATTAATGGTGGTCCGGTTGATGAAACTGTTTTTCCGATGAAGTATGAGATAGATTATGTGAGAGTTTATCAGAAGGAGAAAAAGATTGTTTCCGGTAAAGTGTGGAGGGATATAGAAGGGAATGTGATTAATGCGCATGGGGGAGGCATACTTTTTCATCAAGGTATATATTATTGGTTTGGCGAACATCGTCCCGAATCCGGTTTTGTGACAGAAAAAGGAGTAAACTGTTATTCATCCGTTGATTTATGCAAATGGAAGCCTGAAGGTATTGTCTTGGCTGTTTCCGGTGAGGAAGGGGCTGATATTGAACAAGGATGTATCATGGAACGTCCGAAAGTGATATATAATGAGAAAACCGGAAAGTTTGTGATGTGGTTCCATTTGGAAAAGAAAGGGAAAGGATACAGTTCTGCGTGTGCAGCCGTTGCTGTCAGTGACTCACCAACCGGACCATATCGGTTTATCCGTTCCGGTCGTGTCAATCCGGGCATTTATCCATTAAATATGACGGAAAAGGAAAAAAGGATCAAATGGGACTTTTCAGAATATAAAGAATGGTGGACTCCGGAATGGTATAATGCGATTGAAAAGGGATTGTTTGTAAGAAGGGATTTGGAAGGAGGACAAATGTCCCGCGATATGACTCTGTTTGTGGATGATGACGGGAAGGCTTATCATATTTATTCTTCGGAAGATAACCTGACATTGCAGATTGCCGAATTGTCTGATGATTATCTCGGCCATACAGGCAGGTATATACGCATTTTTCCCGGCGGACATAATGAAGCCCCCGCTATTTTTAAGAAAGACGGGACGTACTGGATGATAACTTCCGGTTGTACGGGATGGGAGCCTAATAAAGCCCGGTTGTTGACAGCCGGTTCGATTCTAGGAGAATGGAAACAACTTCCGAATCCATGTGTCGGAGAGAAAGCGGATAAGACGTTCGGGGGCCAGGGCACATATATCCTTCCTTTGCAAGGAAAGGAAGACCGGTTTGTTTTTATGGCAGATAGCTGGCGTCCGGAGAGTTTGTCGGATTCACGTTATATCTGGCTGCCTATTCAATTTAATGAAAAAGGAATACCTTTTATTGAATGGATTGATAGGTGGAAACCTTATTAATTTCGTATATATAACTGTCCCTGTATGAAATTTGGTCTTTTTGTATCCCTTTTTTGACATAAAATTGGACGTTATTCTTGTGAGTATAAAGTATCTTTGTAAACGAAAAACCTATAATAATATCATGAACTTGAATAGACATTACGTACTACTATTGCTTATGGCAATCTTGATGATACCGTCACAAGATCTATTGGCAAAAAAGAAGAAACAAGTGAAAGAACCGACCGACCGTGAGTTATGGGCGGAAGTGTTGTATCGTATGGCTGAACCGGTGCTTAGTAATATGAGTGAAGGTAAGCTGCAACAGAATATGTTGGTAGAGTTAAGCCCGACATGGGACGGAAGAAATAAAAAGGTTACTTATATGGAATGTTTCGGACGTTTGATGGCAGGACTGGCTCCCTGGATTTCATTGCCGGATGATGATACGACCGAAGGTATCCGGCGAAAACAACTGCGTGAATGGGCGCTCAATAGTTATGCGCAGGCTGTCGACTCGGAAAGTCCCGATTATTTGTTGTGGAGAAAGGAAGGGCAAACCTTGGTGGATGCCGCTTATATCGCGGAAAGTTTCATAAGAGGATATGATGCTTTATGGGTTCCGTTGGACAGCGTGACGAAACAACGTTATATTACCGAGTTTACACAGCTTCGCCGGGTAGACCCGCCTTATACGAATTGGTTATTGTTCTCTGCTACCGTAGAAGCCTTTCTACGGAAAGCGGGTGCGCCAAGTGATACTTACCGCATAGCTTCGGCGTTGCGCAAAGTGGAAGAATGGTACGTCGGTGATGGCTGGTATTCGGATGGAAAGGACTTTGCTTTCGACTATTACAATAGCTTTGTATTGCATCCCATGTATATAGAACCATTGGAAATAATGACTAACGGCGGAAAGAATAAAGTCTGGAATATGCCGGACTGTGATTACAACCGTGCGGTAAAACGGATGCAACGTTTCGGAATGATTTTGGAACGGTTCATCTCTCCCGAAGGGACGCTCCCTGTTTTCGGTCGTTCTATTACCTATCGTACAGGAACTTTGCAGCCTTTGGCATTGCTGGCATGGAGAGAATGGTTACCCAAGGAATTGCCGAACGGACAAGTGCGTGCAGCCATGACAACTGTTATTAAGCGGATGTTTGGCGATGACCGTAATTTCAATGAGAAAGGATTCCTCACTTTAGGTTTCAATGGCAAGCAACCAAAGATATCCGACTGGTATACAAATAATGGTAGCTTATATATGGCATCACTTGCCTTCCTGCCACTCGGACTTCCGGCTGACCATCCTTTTTGGACATCTCCTGCCCAAGACTGGACAAGTAAAAAAGCTTGGGAAGGGAATGACTTCCCGAAAGACCATGCTTTTCATTAATAATGAATTAACCAACAAATATTGATATATGACTAGACTATTATTCTTGTTTGTAGCTTGCATAGGCTTGCTTCCAATATCCGTACAGGCTCAGAAGAATACGGACTTTATCCCCGGAGAAGTGTGGAAAGATACCGATGGAAATCCGATTAACGCTCATGGTGGCGGACTTCTTTATCATGATGGCACCTACTATTGGTATGGTGAATATAAGAAAGGAAAGACCATCTTGCCCGAATGGGCTACCTGGGAATGTTACCGTACGGATGTGACCGGAGTAGGTTGCTACTCTTCCAAAGACTTGCTAAACTGGAAATTTGAAGGCATTGTACTTCCGGCAGTAAAAGATGACCCGAATCACGATTTGCATCCGTCCAAAGTATTGGAACGTCCGAAAGTGGTTTATAATAAGAAAACGGGCAAGTTCGTAATGTGGGCGCATGTGGAAAGTGCCGATTACAGTAAGGCGTGCGCCGGAGTTGCCGTTGCCGATTCTCCTGTTGGGCCGTTCATTTATCAGGGAAGTTTCCGCCCTAACAATGCGATGAGCCGTGACCAGACTGTTTTTGTGGACGATGACGGTCGTGCCTATCAATTCTATTCTTCCGAGAACAATGAAACCATGTATATCAGCCTGCTGACTGACGACTATCTGAAACCGAGCGCACGCTTTACACGTAATTTCGTGAAAGAATCCCGTGAAGCTCCGGCAGTGTTTAAATATAATGGTAAATATTATATGTTAAGCTCCGGTTGTACAGGCTGGGATCCTAATATAGCCGAGATTGCAGTAGCCGATTCTATTATGGGAACATGGAAGACAATCGGAAATCCTTGTACAGGACCGGATGCGGACAAAACGTTTTATGCTCAAAGTACTTATGTCCAGCCTGTTGTCGGAAAGAAGGATGCATATATTGCCATGTTCGACCGTTGGAAGAAGAAGGATTTGGAAGACTCCCGCTATGTATGGTTGCCTGTATTGATAAAAGACGGAAAAATTACTATCCCCTGGCAGGAGAAATGGAATCTTTCCTTTTTCGATAAATAATAAAGAATACAAGCATGAAACGGATATTGCTACTACTTTGCGGGATTATGCTGGTTCCTGTGTTATGCTACTCCCAACATTTGGTTGAAGTGGGGAAGGGGTATAGCTGTACTTCGGTCAACACTGCGGTATTCCGTAATAATTCCCTGGTTACCCATGGAGATGAGCAGTACATCAGCTATTATGATGCTGACGGTTATCTGACACTGGGAAAACGTAAACTGGACTCCGGACAATGGATGCTGCATCGTACCCAATACCAGGGAAATGTGAAAGACGGCCATAATATCATCAGCATGATGGTGGACGGAGAAGGGTATGTGCACGTTTCTTTTGACCATCACGGTCACAAACTGAATTATTGTCGGGGCATTGCTCCCGGTTCTTTGGAGTTGGGAGATAAAATGCCGATGACCGGAGTGGATGAAGGAAATGTCACTTATCCCGAATTTTATCCTCTGGCGGGCGGAGATTTATTGTTTGCCTACCGTTCCGGTTCTTCCGGCCGTGGCAATCTGGTAATGAACCGTTACTCATTGAAAGAACGCAAGTGGACTCGTGTTCAGGATGTCTTGATTGACGGCGAGAATCAACGAAACGCCTATTGGCAACTATATGTTGATGAACAGGGAACTATCCATCTTTCATGGGTATGGCGTGAAACCTGGCATGTAGAGACGAATCACGATATTTGTTATGCCCGTTCGTTTGATAATGGAGTGACCTGGTACAAATCCAGTGGAGAGCAATATGAACTTCCGATTAAACTTTCGAATGCGGAATACGCTTGCCGTCTGCCGCAGAACTGTGAATTGATAAATCAAACGAGTATGAGTGCCGATGCGGGCGGGAATCCTTATATAGCTACGTATTGGAGAGATCCCGACAGTGACGTTCCGCAATACCGCATTGTATGGAATGATGGAAAAGTATGGCATCACCGTCAGGTAAGCGACCGTAAAACTCCTTTTAGCTTGAAAGGCGGCGGCACGAAGATGATTCCTATTGCCCGTCCGCGTATTGTCGTAGAGGGTGGAGAAGTTTTCTATATTTTCCGTGATGCAGAACGGGGAAGCTGTGTTTCAATGGCTCACGCTGCCGATGTCGGCATCGGCAAATGGACGATAACAGATTTAACAGACTTTCCGGTAGATGCCTGGGAACCGTCACACGACACGGAACTTTGGAAGAAACAACGAAAACTGCATCTCTTTGTGCAGCATACCCGCCAAGGGGACGGCGAACGTACGGCAGAGATTGAACCTCAAATGGTGTATGTGTTGGAAATGGATATGAATACAAATAAATAAAGATATGAAGAATTTATACGTAACTCTTTTTTCGGCTTTATTCTTGATTGACATGGTTTGCGCAAGCTGTGCAGACAAGAAAACCGATTCTCCGGACAAAGTGATAGAGATTATTCATAAGGTGAATGGGTATTGGCAGACGAATCATCCGGAACACGGTCGTTCTTTTTGGGACAACGCCGCCTATCATACCGGAAATATGGAAGCCTATTTCCTGACAAAGAAGCCGGAATATTTAGAGTATTCGAAAGGTTGGGCAGAACATAACGAATGGAAAGGTGCTAAATCGGATGATAAAACTTGTTGGAAGTATAGTTATGGCGAAAGTGACGACTATGTACTTTTCGGGGATTATCAGATTTGTTTCCAGACCTATGCTGATTTATACAATCTGGAACCGGATACACAGAAGATAGCTCGTGCCCGTGAAGTGATGGAATATCAGATGAGTACTCCTAACCATGATTATTGGTGGTGGGCGGATGGTTTGTATATGGTAATGCCTGTAATGACAAAGATGTATAACATCACGAAGAATCCGCTTTACCTGGAGAAACTGCACGAATATCTTGCTTACGCCGACAGTATCATGTATGATGAAGAAGCCGGACTTTACTATCGGGACGGTAAATACGTATACCCCAAGCACAAAAGTGTGAACGGTAAAAAAGATTTTTGGGCACGTGGAGACGGTTGGGTATTGGCAGGACTGGCAAAAGTGCTGAAGGAGCTTCCTGAAACAGATAAATACCGTCAGGAATATATAGACCGTTTCCGTACATTAGCCAAATCTGTTGCTGCTTGTCAGCAACCGGAAGGTTACTGGACACGTAGTATGCTTGACCCGGAACATGCGCCGGGGCCGGAAACCAGTGGAACGGCTTTCTTTACGTATGGCCTGCAATGGGGCATAAATAACGGTTTCCTTGATTCAGATGAATATCAGCCGATAGTTGAAAAAGCATGGAAATATCTCTCAACGGTTGCTTTGCAACCCGATGGAAAGGTTGGCTATGTGCAACCGATTGGTGAGAAAGCGATACCGGGGCAGGTAGTAGACGCAAATTCTACGTCAAACTTTGGAGTCGGGGCCTTCTTGTTGGCAGCTTGCGAACGGGTACGTTATCTGGATAAATAATCCGTGCCTTAATTCAGCATCAAACTCATATAAGGATTTAGCTTCTTGAGTATTTTCTCTGTTAATTCACTTATGTTCGTTTGGATATGTGCACCGGGTAGCCGCTCGGCGCTATATCTGCATTTCCCGTCAGACAGATAGTAATAACCATTATTCACCGATAACTGCTTGTCTGATACTTCCAGTTGCATGTCATCTTCAGGAAAGGCGGACGCATAAATCTGCAATACTTCTTTAGCATTGATAATACGTGCCATCCCTAGTGAATGTTGAGGCAATTCTTTATCCGGTGGCAGTAATTGGATTATATGGTTACATCCGGTATATTGTTTAATGGCAAATAATAAACTGTACTCCGTATCCTTATCTTCTGCCAGAAGTTCATTAATAATGATACAGTTTTCTCTTTTATATATAATGGCTATTCCCCATATTTCATTAGCTTGTTTTGCAACGAATAAATTTCCCCCACTTATAGGTAAGTCTGCCATAATAACCTGGAAATCCTCTGCGGAATGTTGAATGCAACAAGGACGTTCGGACAACTTTTTATTCAAATATGAATAGACTTCATCTTGAGGTTTGGAAACGACATTGACAGCAATCTCTTTAGAAGGGATAAACTCTGGTAAAGTCATCTCCTTGACCGAATATTGAAAGACAGTGGCATATCCCATACATTTGTAATAATCGAATAGCCAAGGCTCTGCCGGTATTAGTGTACTGAACTGTATCCCATTCCGTAGCATCCGGGCAAAAGACTGGGATAAGAGTTCGCGCATCACTCCCTTACTTCGAAAATCAGGATGTGTGCAGGCTCCTGAAATATACGAAGTCTGTACCATTTCCCCACAGAAAGTCATCGGATAAGGAAGCATCTGAAGCGCAGAGATTACCTCGTCACCACTTTGGATGGCAACGTTCACTTCGTTCTTATAGCGTAGCTTGAAGTACATTTCAACAAACTCTTCGCTATCTTCGAAGCACAATTTCCATAAGGCTTTTACTTGTTCCTTTATTATCATATTCGCTCGTCGGGAATTTACCATTTAACCATATCTAACGGATGAATTTTGAGACAAGCCATATATTTTTCAAGAATAGTCACCGGTTGATAGGACAGTTTGGCTTTTCGTAACCCCTCGATTCCTAAATCCTCTTCCCGATTGATATAAATATACTGTTCGGGAATCCGGTTTGCAAACTCATAGTTAATCATGGCATAAGCACCCTCGATGGAAGTGTCTGCCTTTTCTACATGTACGCCGAATGTCTCGTGATTGATAGGCATGCCAAAAGTGAATGCGACGATTTTTCCGTTCACATGGAGAATGCCACCGGTTAATCCGAGGGCTTCAAAGTTATGAAGGGCATAAATCAAGGCACGGCGTTCATTACCCGTTCCTTCTTGTTGGTCACAATTATTCACTTTGCACCATTCCGCTTCCAAATCCATACATTCCCGGATACGGTCGGGAGTAATCGGGGTATATTCATAATTCGGATATGTATTGCGGAATCGGTTGATATGATTTCTTTTTGCCTGGAATTTCTTTCCTTTTAAAGTTGAAAGGTCACTTCTTAGATAAATGTAATCTGCATAATCACGGTCTTCCGTGAAAGTAAATTGTTCGGGAAGGATAGCTTCGAGTTCGGCACGCATACAGCTGCATACTCCCAGCATGCAAAAGGGCTGGTTTTCTTGTCCGGCATCCTCTATCAACTCTTTCAATACGGCTTTTAAGTCACCGGTGCCTACAGGCATCATATATGCCAGTTGTTCTCCTGCCCAAAATTTAAATACTAAAAAGTTGTCGATAACAGCGAACTTGGTATCATACAGGAATCTCCAGCTACAAAGATTGGAGAATGACAGGTCACAGTTACGTCGCTCACTTTTCATTGTAAATGAGGTAATCGTGTCTTTATCTGCTAATGTGATATCTTTAAATGGAATCATAAAATTGCGTTTTGCGTTTAACTCTTATATAACGGAAAATCATGAGATTTTGTTTTATAAAACACCCAATAAGCGAAGAATGGTAGGCGTCAATAATGCAGTGAATATTCCGTTCAGTGTCAATCCCAGACTGGCGTATGCTCCATATTTGCTGCTGACATCCATTGCCGTCGAGGTTCCGACAGCATGGGCGGCAGTTCCCATAGAAAGCCCTTGGGCGATAGGACTGCCTACGCGCATAATCTGCATCGTCTTAAAACCGCAGATAGCTCCCAATAATCCGACTGCCACTACAACCGCCGCAGTCAGTGACGGAATACCGCCGATGGCTTTCGTCACTTCCATCGCAATCGGGGTAGTCACCGATTTGGGAGCCAGAGACAGGATAACTTCTTGGGAAGCTCCCATGAATTTCGCAATCAGCACCACCGAAATAACTCCGATGATGCATCCTGCCAATTGAGACAGGAGAATCGGCAATAACTGCTTCTTAATCATTTCCAACTGAAGATATAAAGGTACGCCTAAGGCAACCACAGCCGGACGTAGCCAGAATTCGATAAGATGTCCCCCTTTATTATAAGTCTCATAAGAGATACCGGTCATTTTAAGGAAGATAATAAGAACGGCGATAGTCAGTAATATCGGATTTAGCAACACTAACCCTGTTTTCTTCTGAAGCAACTTGGCAAAGAAGAAAACCCCGAAGGTGACGGCCAGCAGGAAGAAGTTATTTTCTAGGAAACTCATTTGTCTTTATCAGTTAAGTTGTTTTTTTCTTTACGGTGAAGTCTTTCCGGCAGATGGAAATCTGTCAGGTGCAGTTTGCGTGCCAGCTTGATTTGACGCGCCAGTCTGAACTTGCGGACAATTTGGTGAACCCATCCCGTGACAACCAGCACAAGGGCGGTACTAACAATCGTCGCTATCACTATCGGCCAAAATTCTGCTGTAATAACATCGAAGTATAACATAAGCGCCACTCCGGGCGGAACGAAAAAGAAACCTAAGTTAGCTACCAGAAAGTCGGATAGTCCCTGCACCCAATGCAGTTTAATCCAACCTAATTTCAGAAAGAGGGTGAGCAGCAGCATACCGATGATGCTGGAGGGGAGCTTGATGCCTGTAAGATAAACTATCAATTCACCCAAAGCCAAACAGCCAAATAAAATGGCGCACTGACGTATCATATACTAATTACCTATTGATTTTGTTTGAAAACGCTGCAAAGGTATGAAAAATAGGAGTACAGTGTTAAATATTATAATATTTTAGACTTGGAACTAAAATATGGACGAAATTGTAATGTGGATATTGCAAAATTGAGTACTTTTGCACCACAAATTACAAATCGTAAGTAGGTTTTATAATATTATTCAATATATCTTATGCTCAATTTAATCAACCAAATCGTTGAACGCGCGAAAGCAAACCGCCAACGTATTGTTCTTCCCGAAGGTACTGAAGAACGCACATTAAAAGCTGCCAATCAGATTTTGACAGATGAAGTTGCCGACCTTATTTTGTTAGGAAATCCGGCCGAAATTAATGAACTTGCTACAAAATGGGGATTGGGAAACATCGGTAAAGCTACTATCATTGACCCTGAAACTTCTCCGAAGCACGAAGAGTATGCACAGTTGCTATGTGAACTTCGCAAGAAGAAAGGAATGACTATCGAAGAAGCCCGCAAACTTACTAATGATCCTTTATTCTTTGGTTGTTTAATGATGAAGAGTGGTGACGCAGACGGTCAGTTGGCGGGTGCCCGTAACACTACCGGCAATGTATTGCGTCCTGCCTTGCAGATTATCAAGACAGCTCCGGGTATCACTTGTGTTTCGGGTGCTATGTTGCTGTTGACTCATGCCCCCGAATACGGAAAGAATGGAATTCTGGTAATGGGTGACGTAGCCGTAACTCCGGTTCCTGACGCTAACCAGTTGGCGCAGATTGCTGTTTGTACTGCTCAGACTGCAAAGGCTGTGGCCGGAATCGAGAATCCGAAAGTAGCTATGTTGAGTTTCTCAACGAAAGGTTCTGCCAAGCACGAAGTAGTAGACAAAGTGGTAGAAGCAACTAAGATTGCCAAGGAAATGGCTCCGACTCTCGATTTGGATGGTGAAATGCAGGCAGATGCCGCCCTTGTTCCTGAAGTGGGTGCAAGTAAAGCTCCGGGTTCTCCTGTAGCCGGACAGGCAAACGTATTGATTGTTCCGAGTCTGGAGGTTGGTAACATTTCTTATAAATTAGTTCAACGCTTGGGACACGCTGACGCTATTGGTCCGATTCTTCAAGGTATCGCTTGTCCGGTAAACGATTTGTCTCGCGGTTGTTCTATCGAAGATGTATATCGCATGATTGCTATCACAGCCAATCAGGCTATTGCTGCAAAAGCAAACAAATAAGTATCAGCTATAAAAGTTTCAAGTATTAAATCGAAAACGATATGAAAATTCTTGTATTGAACTGCGGAAGTTCATCTATTAAATATAAATTGTTCGATATGACCACTAAAGAGGTGATTGCTCAAGGTGGTATCGAAAAAATCGGCCTGAAAGGTTCATTCCTGAAATTGACTTTGCCGAATGGCGAAAAGAAAATCCTGGAAAAAGATATTCCAGAACATACAGTAGGTGTGGAATTTATCCTGAATACATTGATTAGCCCTGAATATGGCGCTATTAAGTCTTTGGATGAAATCAATGCGGTAGGTCACCGTATGGTACATGGCGGTGAACGTTTCAGCGAATCCGTATTGCTGAACAAGGAAGTATTGGAAGCTTTTGCAGCTTGCAATGACTTGGCTCCGCTTCACAATCCTGCCAACCTGAAAGGTGTGAATGCTGTTTCTGCTATTCTTCCTAATATTCCGCAGGTGGGCGTATTTGATACGGCTTTCCACCAGACAATGCCGGATTATGCATATATGTATGCTATTCCTTACGAATTGTATGAGAAATATGGTGTACGTCGTTACGGCTTCCACGGAACTTCTCATCGTTATGTTTCGAAGCGTGTATGTGAATTCCTGGGTGTTAATCCTGAAGGAAAGAAAATCATCACTTGCCACATCGGTAATGGCGGTTCTATCGCTGCTATCAAAGATGGCAAATGTATCGACACTACTATGGGCTTGACTCCGCTGGAAGGTTTGATGATGGGTACTCGTAGTGGTGACATTGACGCTGGTGCAGTAACATTCATCATGGAAAAAGAAGGTTTGAACACAACCGGTGTTTCTAACCTGTTGAACAAGAAGAGCGGTGTACTCGGTATCTCCGGTGTATCAAGCGATATGCGTGAACTGTTGGCTGCTTGTGCTGCCGGCAATGAAAAAGCTATCCTGGCTGAGAAGATGTACTACTACCGTATCAAGAAATACATCGGTGCTTATGCTGCTGCATTAGGTGGTGTGGATATCATCCTGTTTACAGGTGGTGTGGGTGAAAACCAAATGGAATGTCGTCGTGAAGTTTGTAAGGATATGGAATACATGGGCATCGAACTTGATAACGACATAAATGCGAAAGTTCGCGGTGAAGAAGCTATCATTTCCACTCCTGCTTCTAAAGTGAAAGTAGTAGTGATTCCGACAGACGAAGAACTGTTGATTGCTTCGGATACGATGGATATTTTGAACAAGTAATAAATAGGATTTTATATATGAAAAGGCGACTCTTTAACGGTGTCGCCTTTTTTGATGTATAGAAATTCATCATTCTTTTATAAGTATCATTTTTTTTCCCTTACTTTGCATATCTAACAGTTACATTCCATTTTGATATGCGTTACTCTGTCATAATCCCCGTTTACAATCGTCCTGATGAAGTGGACGAGTTATTGCAAAGTCTCACTGTGCAGCACTTTAAAGATTTTGAGGTCGTTGTAGTGGAAGATGGTTCTTCCATTCCCTGTAAAGAAGTAACAGACCGATATACAGGCCGGCTGGACATCAAATACTTTGCTAAACCCAATTCGGGACCGGGACAGACCCGTAATTATGGAGCCGAACGCAGTGAAGGGGAATATCTTATTATACTCGATTCTGATGTGATTCTGCCCGAAGGATATTTCGATGCCGTAGAGACAGAACTTCTCGTTTCTCCTGCCGATGCTTTTGGCGGTCCTGATCGTGCGCACGATTCTTTTACGGATATTCAGAAAGCGATTAACTATTCCATGACCTCTTTCTTCACAACGGGCGGTATCCGTGGCGGGAAAAAGAAGATGGATAAATTCTATCCCCGTAGCTTTAATATGGGAGTGCGACGCAAAGTGTACGAAGCTTTGGGAGGATTTTCCAAGATGCGTTTCGGAGAGGATATTGATTTTAGTATCCGTATCTTTAAAAATGGCTATACCTGCCGTCTTTTTCCGGATACCTGGGTGTATCATAAGCGTCGGACAGATTTGAAGAAGTTCTTCAAGCAGGTGCACAACTCCGGCATTGCCCGTATCAATCTTTATAAGAAATACCCGGATTCTCTTAAGCTGGTTCATTTGCTGCCTGCCGTATTTACGTTAGGAGTAGCGCTTCTACTGCTAGGAACTCCGTTCTGCCTTTTCAGTTTTACACCGATAATTCTCTATGCACTATTGGTATGCATTGATTCTACTATTCAGAATAAGAGCTTACCTATTGGCATTTACTCCATTGCAGCCGCATTTATCCAGCTTATCGGCTATGGAACAGGCTTTTGGCGTGCATGGTGGCAGCGTTGTGTAAGAGGGAAGGATGAGTTCGAGGCTTTCCGAAAGAATTTTTATAAATAGTCAAACTCTTATTTGTCTACTGGCATTCCTTTTTTTGCTTAAAAGAAAAGTTGTCTGACACCCGGGTCTCGGCACGTCTGACACCCGGGTCTTGGATATGCTGACACCCGGGTCTCAGTATCATTGACACCCGGGTGTCAGACAAGAAGCGTTAGCATGGAAAAATTATTCCGGTTGCATACAAATAATGTTTTTGATTAATCCTTTAAATCCCATCTGTTTATCGCCAATCTGTTGTAAAGGGAAAATCAGGGTTTCCTGATACCATATACTATCTTTTTTCTGCGCTTTTAAATTGTAAGATACGCCGATGCGTCCTTCCAGACGTTCCTGCAATTTTCCGTTTATATAAAGCGAGGTTCCTTTCTTGTCCCCTTCTATGCGAACTTTAGTCCATGTTTCCACTGGCAAACGGTAGGCGTGGAATACAAATTCGTAGCCGTCGCGGCGAAAAGCGAATTTGCCTGTATTTTGCCAGTTCGTGATAAAGACAGAATGTGGGCCTTTGAATACGACTGCATCAATATTGGCTTTTGTATCCGGACGGATTTCGAATTCCACTGCATACGGATAACCGATTTCGGAAATGGAAGTGAGAAGGGAGTCGTTGCATTGCAAGATGATTTCTTGTTCGTGCGGAGTCAGTTCTTTTCTACCGTCTACCCGCGCTTGTAAATTAACTCCCGGTGCTTCCGGTGTTCGTTTGCACAGGTTTTCGAATGTATTAAAGGATATGTTGGCTGTATTTTCTCCTTTCCAGAGCTTTTCGGCTATCATCTGCATGGCAGGAAAGGTACGTATGTGTACATCCTGCTGGCTGATACCATTTCCGACGCGGTCGTTCCACACGGCAAACATGGCTCCTGACAGGTTAGGGGAGTACTCTGTCATTTCCCCTTTTTTCATCATACGTGGCGACCAGTTTTCATAGAGCCATTTATATTCGAGAAAGTCATGGTAGTAGTTTACGGATGGTACGATGTACAGAAATTCATCGCAGGTATTGACAACCTTAGCTCCTTCTTTCAGTGCGGTTTCCATGTCCATCCAGTTGTAGTTCCATGCGTTGACGGTTTTTCCTTTCAAATTGACTGGAGTATCTCCTTTCATATGTTTCAGGCTTCCCCATAACCGGGGATTCTTTCCGTACCCGGAAATATATTTCAAATAGTAATCAGTGAAGTAGCGGAATTGTTCCGCCTCTTTGAGGTTATATTCGTCCGTACCTATATGCACGTCCGGTCCGAGAAACACCGGTTCGTCCCCCGCAAGATATTCATTGAATAAAGTATCAAGGAAATTGTACACTTCTTTCTTGTAGAGGTCAAGATGATCCATACCATATTCTTTCTTGTCGGCTGCCAGATTGGGGTTGTAATGGGTAAAGGCAAGTGAATGGGCGGGGACATCTATTTCGGGAATGATATTGATGCCATAACGCGCTGCCATTTTCTGCAAATTTCGAAATTCCTCTTTGGTGTAGGAACCGTCTTTTGCGGTCAGTCCCGGAAAGCAGTCGCTTTCGAGACGGAAAGCAGCGTATGTCTTCTTCCAGTCATTATCGAAAAACTCGACGAAGCCGTTATCATTCAGATGTATTTGCAACTCGTTCATTTTGTAGAAGGAGAGGATTTTTATATAATCCCTCAAATAGTCTATCGTGAAGAACTTTCTCGCTACATCAATCATCATTCCCCGGTGCGAATACTGTGGATAGTCTGAGGTTTTCCCCTGCAAGATTCCTGAAGGCTGGTTATGAAGCATTTGCAGTAGTGTGCGCGTTCCCCAAAATACGCCTTTTACGGTGGAGGCTTCAATCGTTACACGGTTGTTTATATTCATTTCATAACCTTCTTCTTTTGAGGGGGTGGGGGAGTTTTTCAGAGACAGGTAGATGGAGCTTTTTTCCGGTTTGCCGGAAATTACCTGATAATTCCATCCGAACATAGCTTTCAGGTCCTTTGTTACTATCTCCGCAGTTTCTTTCAGCAGGCTTTCTGCTTCGGGCGCAACGATTATTTTTCCTGTTGCCGGCAGTGCCAGCTTTCCTTTTCCTGTTTTCCAGTTCTGTAAGGAGGGAATCACTTGGGGAATATTGACTTGTGCATTTGTTACCATGCCCAGCAGCAATAGGATACATAAAATACTTATCTGCTTTTTCATGCTTATTAGATTTAGTTTATACTTATCTTACTGATGCAAAATTAGGATGTTTGGAAAGAAACATGTTCCAAAAATAGACTTATGGATTCCAAAAATCATTTATTAAATGAAATAAGACTACCTTTGTGCTCTCAATTATATAAATAATGGAAAGTAAACACAAACTATCCATCACCCAGTGGGCACTGGAAGACCGCCCGCGGGAGAAAATGATGGAGAAGGGAGCAGCCGCATTAAGTGATGCCGAACTACTCGCTATATTAATCGGCTCCGGAAATACGGAAGAAAGTGCTGTCGAACTGATGAGACGCCTGCTCCTGTCTTGTGATAACAACCTGAACTCACTGGCTAAGTGGGAGGTGTGCGACTATTCCCGTTTTAAAGGAATGGGACCTGCAAAGAGTATTACTGTCATGGCAGCCCTTGAACTCGGCAAGCGACGGAAGCTGCAAAGCACAAAAGAAAGGCTCCGGATAACTTGCTCAAAAGACATCTATGAGATTTTTCAACCGATTATGTGCGACCTTGAACAGGAAGAATTCTGGGTCTTACTCTTGAATCAGGCGACTAAACTGATTGACAAGGTACGTATCAGTACCGGCGGCATAGACGGGACTTATACTGATGTGCGTACCATTCTCCGGGAAGCGTTGCTGCAAAGGGCTACGCAAATAGCCGTGGTACATAATCACCCTTCCGGGAATCTTCATCCCAGCCAGCCGGACAGGACGTTGACGGAACATATCCGCAAAGCGGCGGATACAATGAATATACATCTGATAGACCACGTTATAGTCTGCGAAGACGGGTTCTACAGTTTTGCGGATGAAGGATTGCTCTGATTTCAGGGCAACCCTTATTGCTGCCCGTTCTTACATTCATTCTTATACTGCGTCGGCGTCTTGCCGGTGTATTGCTTGAATGCGGTACTGAAATAACGCAAAGTAGTGAAACCTACTTGGTCGGATATTTCTGTAAACGTAAGGTCGGTCGTTTTCACCAGAACGATGGCTTGTTCCAACCTGAACTTGTTGATGTAGTCGTTTGCGCCCATATCGGTAATGGCTTTGAGCTTGTTGTAGAGTGAAGTCTTGCTCATGCCGATTTCCTTGCAGATAAAGGGGATATCCAATGCGGGGTTACTGATATTCTCCCGGATAAGCTTGTTGAATCTGAGCAGGAATGTTTCGTCAGCCTGACTGAAAGTACTTTCCAACGGTTGGGGGAAGATACCTACGTGCTGATAATGCTCTTTAATCTGTTCCCGGTTGTACAAACGATTTTGTATAATTTTTATAAGCGTGTCTATCTCAAAAGGTTTTCCCAGGTAGGCGTCGGCGCCAATCTTGTATCCGTATTGGCGGCTTTGTTCGTCAGTACGTGCCGTAAGCAGTATGACGGGGATATGGCTGATGTTGATATCTTCTTTCACTGCTTTGCATAAGTCGTAACCGTTCATTCGCGGCATCATTACGTCGCTTACGATAATGTCCGGCACTCGCTCCCTGGCAATCTGCAAAGCCTCTTCTCCGTCATAAGCTATATAGATAGCCTTGAACAAGTCTTTTAGTTCCTTGGAAAAGAAGTCAGTCAGGTTCCGGTTGTCGTCTACCAATAATAAGGTATGTTTTCGTGTGGAGAAATCACGGACTTCGGGAGTATTTATATCATCGGTCACGTCCGGTATAATCAATTCGTTGATATAAGGTTTCGGCTGGCAGGTCACCTCGCCGGCTGTCTGTTCCAGTGGCAGGTCGAAGAAGAAAGTCGCCCCCTTTCCCTCATTGTTCACAACTCCGATTTTACCTTTGTGCAGTTCTACCAGCATCTTGGCATATGACAGTCCGATGCCGCTTCCGCCGGTTTCCCCGTCGCCCTGATAAAAGCGGATAAACACTTTATCCATGTCTGCTTCCTTTAATCCTTCTCCCTCGTCGGTTACGGAAATGCGGACGTATTCCCCTTCCTTATGGGCCCGTATAGTGACAGTGCTATGCTCAGGACTGTGTTTCAGGGCATTAGTCAGCAGGTTGGTTGCTACAATTGTGCACATGGCTTTGTCGAATACAACTTCCCCTATGTTCTCGTCGAGTTGATAGGCTATTTGTAGTTGTTGGGCTGTTCCCTCGTCTGTAAAGTCGGCTCCCACTTCTTTTATCCACTCGTTGAGCGGGTGCGCCTGGAGTTTGAGCTTGGTTTCGCCGACTTCCATTTTACGCACGTCCAGCACCATATTAATAAGGTCTTTCATGCGCTGTGTCTGCTTGTGTATATTCTTTAGCGACGGATAGTTGCTGTCCGACGGGCTCAATGTCTTTAGGATACGACTCAACGGAGCATATATCAGTGTCAGTGGAGTTCTCAGCTCATGGCTGATATTGATTAGGAAACGTACCTTTTCTTCATAAACTTTCTGTTCGTGCTCCTTTACAATCCATTTCATCTTGTTTTCCTTGCGGCGGAGCAGGACAAAAACAATCCATGCTACTATGATGGTGCAGCAGATAATGCAAAGAGAGAGAAACCACCAAGTCCTGTACCAGGGCGGCAATACGGTCAGGGTGAAAAGATATTGAGGCTCAGTCAGGTTCCCTTCCTGGGTGTTGCAGCTTGCCAGGATAGGGTAAGTGCCCGGTGCAAGAGAAGGGATTACCAGTTCCGGATTGTAGCTTTCCGCATCGAAGCCGCCCATTTGGTAATGATAGACTTTGAGACGCAGAATATCCCCGCCGTAGGTCATTACACGAATTTTGATATTCTTGCTGTTCCAGGGAATGGATATCTTGTTCTCATGCAGTTTATGCATCTTGTTCTCACCGTTGATAGTGAATTCGGATAGGCGGATTTCTGGAGAATCCGTGCTTTTCTCTATCTTTATGTCCGCGTTGATGCGAAGCAGCCCCTTCACACCACCCATATAAATAGTGCCTTTGGGCGATATCAGGCGAGGTTTGGCAAGATATTCGTTTTGGGTAATACCATCAGTTTCTCCGAACAGGACAAAGCGTTTGGCATCGGTGAGCCAGACAAATAACTTCCGTTCGGCTCCTATCCACACTTTGCCTTTATTATCACAGAGGACGGTGTTGACCTCGCTAAACAGAGATGTCGGAATCTTTTTAAACTCCCGGCTGTCGGGATGATATGTATAAAGTCCGCGGGTACTTGCAATCCAAAATACCCCTTCGCCGTCCTTCGATACGGCATTGAGATAAATTCCTTGGGGAGCATTAGCGAATATCTCCAGCCTGTTTTTTGCACGGTCCAGCTTATAGATATTATACGGGTCATTCAGATATGTATAGAGGGAATCATGGGCGATAGAAGCCAACATTCCTTTTATCTTGATATTCTCTGCACAGGAGACCTGTTCAAACTTCCGGGTCGGAATATCGTATCTGTATGGAGTAGAACTCAATATTAAAACGGAGTGCGGTGCGTCCTCATACAGATTGATAGGTTGCCCGCTGTACCGGATACTTTTTTCCAAAGAAGGTGCGGTGATGGGAAGAGGGCGTTTCTTTCCCGTACGTTTGTCGAATATGAAGATGCCTTTCGAGAAAGCGGAAACCAACAACTCGTTGGACGTGAAATTGCTGATAGATACCATTTTATCTCCCCACGTATCCGGATAATGCACAAATATTTCTTCGGAAGAGATGAACTTGTTGATTCCCCCGCCGTCCGTCGCTATCCAAAGGTCTTCGGAACCGGGTTCCTGATATACTTGCAATACGGTACTTTGGCTTAATCCTTTGTTGTAGCCCAATACAACATTGGTATATGTCCTCATGGAGACTTCACGGATGTTTATAACCCCTTCCCGTTTGCTTCCCGCCCATATATTATTGGCTGAATCACCATGCAGGCAGAGTATTGTGTTGGTGGGAAGTGAATGGTTGTCTCCCGAAATATGCTCCAACAGGGTGATTTCTCCATTGTCCGGATTGAGGATATTAATTCCTCCGCCGTCTGTTCCGAGCCATATTTTACCTTCCAGTTCCGTCATACATAGAACGATGTCACTGCTTAGTTTGGAATTACGGGTGGAGTAGCTGGCTATTTCCTTACCTTCTTTCGAGAAACATAAGACACCGTTGTTGTACGTCGACAGCCATATCCGTTGTTGGGAATCGACCAACATTTCCACATTACTGTCTCCGAACCGGAAAGGAAACGGAATCAGCTCCGGTGTTTTCGGATTCATCTGGAATATTCCTTTCTGCCAGTTCAGGCAAAGGACAATATCCGATTTCCATACCTGTACACCTCGTATAATGAACGGGCTGTCTGTCTTGAACTCATGTATGCGTGAGATTTCATCGCTGTCATAGGAGTACTTATATATATTATTGATGCCGCCGAATAGGAGTCCGTCGTCTGTTTTGCACACAGAATATGCCACAATCGGCCGGTTGTCCAATTTTGGAATAAAGAATTTGTCGTGGATAAGCGAGTAGCGCGCAATACCTTTCGTGGTCAGTATCCAAGTGGCTTGCTGGTTGTCTTCGATAATTTGGAGAATACTGTCGCCGGGCAGGGAATTCTCGTTGTCCGGTTGAGCGGTGTATTTTTTCAGTTCTTCGCCGTCAAACCTTATAAGTCCTTGCGGGGTGCCAATCCATATAAATCCTTTCTGTTCGGTATAAATGCAACTGATAATCGAAGGCATACCGCTTTTTGAACCGATTTGCTTGAAATCGTAATGATGTCCAATTGCAGGGGATATGCATATTATCAGAAAGATTAGCAAACAGAAAATATGTTTTATCTGACTGGTTTTTCTCATGAATTGGGGATTTAAAGGAATAATGGTGAAGCAAAAGTATGACTATTTCCGCTAAAACAAAAGAAATGTTTCTGAAATTATCATTTGAATGATTATTTTTGAGCCTTGATAATTCCTGTTACTATTCTTATGGAGAATATCTCCGGTGGCATGCTGGTTTCTTAGAATAGCCCGAAGTATGTCTAAAAATGGAAAGCTGATGTTTTTTGGAAACATTTTGGCGATTTCGTGAACTCGTCAGTCTGATAAAAGGGCTATTTTTGAACCAGAATTTAAGGTACGGCAGTTGGCTGTCAATCCTTGAAAACCACAAAACTTTTAGTATTAACTTTAATATAATGTTATGAAGAAAATGCGGATTAGGATGCAACTCGTGTGTCTCTTTTCGATGCTTTTGCTGTTCTTCCCTATAAACGCCCTCGCGCAACAGGGAACTGTCACCGGTCAGGTGGTGGATGAACGTGGAGAGTCTGTTATCGGAGCAACCGTACTGGTGAAAGGTTCTACCGATGGTGCCATTACAGATTTGGACGGAAACTTTTCAATTAAAGGCAAAGTGGGCAGCACTCTCACTATTACTTATGTCGGTTATTCTCCTCTGGAAGTGAAGGTAACCAAATTATCCGGAAATCGCTATGTGATGAAAGAAGACGCCAAGGCTTTGGATGAAGTGGTGGTAGTCGGCATGGGAACGCAGAAACGTAATACGATTACGGCAGCCGTTGCCACCGTCAGTTCGGACGCTATTGCCAACCGTCCGGTGACCGACGCTACCAGTGCGCTTCAAGGTAATGTTGCCGGTCTTAACTTTGCTTCGGATGCTTCCGAGAGCGGTACAGGCGGTGAAGTCGGCGGCGAAATCAAATTTAATATCCGTGGTATCGGTTCTATCAACGGTGGTGAACCTTATGTATTGGTAGACGGTGTGGAACAGAGTCTGCAGAATGTCAATCCTGCCGATATTGAAAGTATCAGTGTATTGAAAGACGCTTCCGCGGCAGCCGTTTACGGTGCGCGTGCCGCCTATGGTGTGGTATTGGTAACAACAAAAAGTGGAAAGCAGGATAAGGCAAGAGTGACATATCGCGGTTCCGTCGGTCTGAGTTCTCCGATTAATATGCCCGAAATGATGAACTCCGTGGAGTTTGCCAATTACAAGAACTCTTATCGGGCGGCTATCGGTGAGTCTCCTTATTTCTCACAGGAAACCATCGGGCTGATGCAGCAGTTTATGCAGAACCCTTACGGCGAAGGGCTTCCCGGCATAACGGCGAACCAGGAGAATACCGGCTGGCGTGGCGGTGAATCACAGTATGCCAATACCGACTGGTTCGACTATTTCTATAAAGACACTTCTCTGCGCCATTCGCATAACCTGAGCATTTCCGGCGGTTCGGAGAAAGTTACTTATTATGTTGGTTTGGGATATACCTACCAAGGTGGTTTGCTGGACCGTGTGGAAGATTCACTGGATAAATATAACGTGAACACCAAATTCCAAATCAAACCGAATGACTGGTTGAAGTTCAACTTCAATAATAATATCACGTTGAACCTGATTTCGCGTCCGCTTCCGAACATGTCTATCCTGTATCATCAGATTTCACGGTCGCAACCCAACATGGTAACAGAAGTTCCCATTTCCGGGCAATATAACCTGCCGTCATGGAACGAAGCCTTGTATCTGGATAATGTGAACTACTCCCAAAACCGTATTTCGGATGCCATGACTTTTGCGGCTACGGTTACTCCTCTGCAGGGATGGGACATTATTGGAGAAATGAAAGTCCGTTTCGATGTGCAGAACGATGAGTTCCTGCAGAAACAACCCAGGACTACACGCCCCGACGGAACTGTCGAGAATGTGACTGCGCCCCGACAGGGATATTCCTATCCGGGCATTGAATATTCAAACTCGTTGTGGGGTTCGATGACCCGCGGCAACCAGTTCAATTATTACCTGTCTCCCAGCGTATCTTCTTCTTATACAAATCAGTGGGGAGAGCATTTCTTTAAGGCTATGGCAGGTTTCCAAATGGAGGTGCAGAACAACTCGAGCATGTATGCCTACAAAGACGGCGTGATGAGCGACGGCACATTCTCTTTCGACAATGCGAACGGTAAAGCCTATAACAGCGAAGCACGCGACCATTGGGCTACAATGGGATTCTATACCCGTTTGAACTGGAACTATCAGAATGTCTATTTCCTAGAGTTCAGCGGACGTTATGACGGTTCTTCCCGTTTCGCCCGCGGCAATCGTTGGGGATTCTTCCCTTCGGCTTCTGCCGGTTACGATATTGCACGCACCGACTATTTCAAGCAATTGAACTTACCTGTTTCGCAGTTGAAGGTGCGTCTTTCCTACGGACGTCTGGGCAATCAGAACGGTGCCGGACTCTATGACTACCTGAACTTCATGACTCTAAGGCCCGATTATTCGAATGCCTGGTTACTTTCCGGGATAACTTCCGCCACACCGGTGCGCGGAACAGTAGCTTTGACTCCCTCTATGGTAAGCCCCTACATCACTTGGGAAAAGGTGGATAATGCCAATCTGGGTTTCGATTTGAGCCTGTTTAATAATCGCCTGACCGTTACTGCGGATATTTACCAGCGTACGACGAAAGATATGATTGGGCCGGCTGAGGCTATCCCCGATATTGGCGGTATTGCTGTCGACCAGCGTGCGAAAGTGAACAACGCTACTTTACGGAATCGTGGCTGGGAATTATCCATTAATTGGGCAGACCAGTTGAAGAACGGTTTCAGCTATGGAATAGGTTTCAACATCTTCGACTATAAAGCGGTGGTAACTAAATATAATAATCCCGAAGGTTTGATTTACAATAACCATACCGGTCTGGAACGTAACAGAGGTTATTATGAAGGAATGAATTTGGGAGAAATATGGGGATATGAGGCCAATGACCTTTTCCTGACCAACCAAGAAGTTGACGAATACCTGAAAGGGGTAGATATGTCCTTCTTCAAACCGAATAAGGACTGGCAACGCGGTGACTTGAAATACATTGATTCGAATGGCGACGGTAAAATAGACCCGGGGTCAGGTACATTGAAAGACCACGGTGACTTAAAAGTGATTGGCAACACCACTCCGCGTTATTCATTCGGCGTGAACCTGCATGCGGGTTATAAAGGCTTTGAAGTATCGGCTTTGTTCCAGGGCGTGATGAAACGCGACTTCCCGATGGCCGCCAGTACCTACCTCTTTAGCGGCGACTCCAACTTCTTCAAGGAACATCTGGATTATTACAACGTATATAATCCGGGCGCTTACCTGCCTCGCTTGACTAAGCCGGACAGCCCCGAATATAACGCCAACGCAGGTTACAACACAACGCGCTATTTGCTGAATGCCGCTTATATGCGTTTGAAGAACCTGATGATTTCTTATAATTTTCAACCGAAGCTTGTGAAGAAGATAGGTTTGGAGAACCTGAAAGTTTACTTCACTTGCGATAACCTGTTCACGATTGATAATCTGCCGGATGTATTCGACCCGGAAACTCTGAACCAGGTAAATACATGGGCAGGTGGTAGCAACGAGACTGCTCCGGGCTTGACTTCCCCGATGAAGCAGAATGGTAACGGAAAGGTATATCCGTTGAATAAGAACTATGTATTTGGTGTTGAGTTTACTTTTTAAACTGTAGAGAATCATGAAAAAGATATATATACTGGCTCTTGCAGCCGCTTCAATACTACCGTTTTCATCCTGTTCTGATTTTCTGGACAGGGAACCGATAACCAAGCCGGAAGCTGGCACATTCCTGTCCGGTGCGATACAGGTTGAGAATTATATAAACGGACTTTACATGACACTGCCGTCTTTCAGCAAGTTCGGCCTTGGAGTTCGTAGTGAGGAAAAGAATAGCGATAATATCATTGCCGAGAAATACGACCAGCGTCTGCATGGTCAGAACAATCAGTTCAGCGGGGCTTCCGAATGGCAGACCGGCTATCAGAACTTGCGTAAAGTGAACTACTTCTTCCACAATTACAAAGTGCCGGAAGCACAGGAAAACGAAGATGTGCTTTCATTGAAGGGAGAAGCCTATTTCTTCCGGGCTTACTGGCACTTCTACCTGTTGAAGAAATTCGGCTCTATTCCGGTGATGGATACTTTCTGGGATGAAAATGCGACAGTGGAGGGATTGCAGATTCCTGCGAAGTCGCGCAATGAAGTGGCCAGGTTTATCCTGAAAGACTTGAATGACGCCAAGCTGTTGTTACACTCGCGTAGTAAATATTCCGGTATCCGTGTAAATAAGGAAGCAGCAATGACATTGGCTATGAATGTTGCCTTGTACGAAGGGACTTGGGAAAAGTACCACGCAAAAGACGGTTTTGCCGCACCGGTCAATGAATCGGATTATTTTCTTGGTGAGGTAATGAAATGGGGGGATGAGTTATTTGAATGTGGCATCAGCTTATATAAGGAAGGTAAGAATCCGGGAGATGCTTTTGCCGCCTTGTTCAATAGTAAGGACTTGTCGGGTATGAGCGAAGTGCTGCTGTGGAGAAAGTATTCGAGTGACGAGGGCGTTTTCCATGATGTAAACGGTAATTTGAAAGCAGGTGTGGTTGATTCGGAAGGGGCTGCGGGAATTACGCAGAGCTTGGTGGACAATTACCTGAATCAGGATGGAACGCCTATTAATCCGGCGGATGAAAAGTTTATGAGTTTCAAACAGACTTTTGAAGGACGTGACCCCAGATTACTTCAGACGGTAATGAATGAAGGTGCCAAATTTGCTTCTGCTACTACGGCGACGCCCATGCATCTGGAAGAATACAGTGATGAAAATAAAAACAGGATTAGTCCGCCCAAATTGGCAGGAGACGGTAACTCACGTTCTTTCACAGGCTATCATATCCGCCTGGGGATAGATACTACTTTCGTGAGTGGCAATGGTGAGACTGCCTTGCCGGTTATCCGTTACGCGGAAGCTCTGTTGGCTTATGCCGAAGCTGCCGAAGAATTGGGAAAATGGAGCGACATTGTAGCGACTAAAACGTTGAAAGAACTGCGTGCACGTGCCGGAATACAATATGTAACGCCTGTGAAAGATAATAACTTTACAGACTTCGGCTATGAACTGACTCCGGTTTTACAGGAAGTTCGTCGTGAACGTCGTTCCGAACTAGCCTTGCAAGGCTTCCGTTTGGATGATTTGATGCGTTGGAAAGGCGATAAGCTGATTGTTGGCAAGCGTGGCAAAGGTGCTTACGTAGGTAAACCCGGCGATGTGGAGTCGCTCTTGTTCAAGTCGTTCAGCCCGGACAATCAGATGAGAATCAGGGAAAGACTGACACTTGACGATAATGGCTGGGCAGACCCGCTGGCAGGAACATTGCCGAGCGGCTATCAGTTTCATGTCGATAGGGATTATCTGTTGCCTATCCCGCCATCCGAACTGGAACTGAATAAGACTTTGAATCAAAATCCGAAGTGGTAATATAATAATGATATAATAGAATACACTATGAAGAAGTTTTTCTATGGGTTATTGCCCGTTTGCCTGTTGGCTTTGCTGATGACAGGCTGTGATGACACGGAGACGGTAATCTCTATTGGGGAGAGTCGCAATCTGGTGGCCGAGATTAGTACCCAGAGTGCTGCCATCGGTGATGAAGTGACATTTTCCGTGAAGATAGACCAGCAGGATAACAGCCTGGCTTTGGAAGAAGATATAGATGTTGTCCTGACTTTTACCGGCAAGAATGTGGAAGGAAAAGAGGTTGCCGCATCTGATGTCTTTGATAATTTTAGCGGTCATATATATATGAAGAAGGGGGAAAAACAGGGATTCACTGAGTTCAAGGTGAAGAATAACCTGGCTAAGTATCCAGTTTCCGGTACAATAACCGCTTATGTAAGAGGATACAAGATGAATGCCGCCGAACGTCCGATTGTGCTTTCGGATAAACATTATACGATAATGTCTTTGAAGAACAATTCGGATAATACGGTCAAGGAATATGGCTATTTTGTTCTTTTGGCTACGGTGGGGGCACCGGCCAAGGAAGATGTGACGATTACCATAAATGCAGGTGACGATGCGGATAAGTATGAGAACCTGCCGGATAAACTGATTGTGAAAGCCGGTTATAAAACGGCGGAATCCGGCTTTATACGGATAAAGGGTGAGCAGGGGCCGAATTCCTTTACGTCTGTCTCCATGTCTTTCTCATCCGACTCGGAAAATCATCCGGTATATGGAAATGAAATGGAGATTAAGGTGACGGATACAGATGCCGGTCTGGTGGCAGGAACAGAGCTTACCAATGAGCAATGGGTTTACACAGACCCCGACCAGATATTCATATCCCCCGATAATAAGAAATTTGTTGAAAAGTGGGACGAAATTAGAGCGGCATCCGCATTGGAAATAAAAGAAGGCGATCCACATCCTAATGAGGCTTTGGCTGCCGAAGGCTGGTCGTTCCTGAATTCCTATGAGTTCCATCCGATTGATGCGTTGACACAGGGTGGCAAGGGTGTGAATGAATATGGTAACCGCCCGCCGCGTTTTATGGCGGCGCAGAATGTAGCCAATACGCAGAAAGTACAGGCTGTTGTCAATGACAAGTATGCGACAATGACCCAAGAAGGCTATCTGAAGATGTGGTGTGCTTACGATCCGGGAATTAGTGTGACCGGTGAAATAACCGGAACAAGAGACTTTGGCGTTTCTGCTCTTTATGCCAGCAAGTTTGACGGTGTTCCTACCGGAGCAGACTCTTGGGAATCAAGCAATGTACGCATCTTGCCGGGCACCCGCGTGGAAGTCAGAATCCGTGTACGTGGAAAGAAACATTCTTTCAACTCGGCTGTCTGGTTCCAGGGAAATATCAGAGGCGTGCAATGGTCTACTTACGGTGAGGTCGACCTGCTGGAGAATCCGGCGACTAACAGTAACCCGAACGGTGCCTGGCAGACTTTCCACTGGAACGATGTGTCTACCTCATCGGGCGACAAGTATAAACCGTCTTCCGGACAAAAGGTAATATCTGATATGGATGAGTTTGATATCTATTGGATGGAATGGAGAGATAATAATGAAATAGCCTTAGGTATCAATGGTGTGGAGACTGTGTGTGCCAAGCGTGACGGTAATTATACGGGAGTAGCAAATGGTACCGCTGCATGGAATAGTTCTACACATTGGCCGTTCACCGATGAGTATAATCAGGAAGGCTTACATCTGTTATTCACATTTGCGGGTTGTAATGAGTGGTCATTAGGCGAGGCTGCGGCAGAACAGGCTGCGAAAGATGGTAGTTGGGCTAACGACTTCAAGCATATTTCTTATCAGGACAGTAAGACCAGCAATGATACTCCGCGTATGGAAATAGACTGGATACGTTTCTACAAGAAATCGACTTACAAGTATTATGGAAGCGGTACGCCTACCCGTAATAAACCAATGTATTAATGGTGGTTGAAACAAGGAAATTTAATAGAGTAAACTTTTATATAGTTATGAAAAAGGTTTATCACTTATTGGGCATTGCACTATTGGGTGCGATAGCGCTGACCTCTTGCGAAGAGGACAAGATAGTGAATGAGAATACTGGCGGAGGAAACGAGGCCGACAAGAATCTGGCGGATTATACATTTACGGCTTCCATTAAGCAGGCCGAACCGCCGGTTCGCGCAAATATGCAGAATGGAGTGTATGCATGGAATAAAGGGGATGCGGTAACGCTATGGAACCGTAACCTCGGTGCCGGATACAATTTCACCGTCACTTCCGCACAGCCGGGCAAGGATGCGGAATTTGCGGGTAAGGCAGCCATAGAAAACGGATATAAACTGATTGCGGTATTTCCTCAAAAAGAAGCGAAGGTCTTTAATGACTTGACTACGTTCTCCATACCGGATACTTATGTTCAGAGCGGTGAAACTGCGGAACTGGCAGCTACCACTTATATGGTAGCCACTGGTGAAGTGGTGGATAACAAAATACCTGCATTGACTTTTTCACCGTTGACGGCACTTCTTCAGTTCGGTCTGAAAAACACTTCCGACCGTGAGTTGAAGATTCTTTCTGTTACCTTGGAAAGTGATGATGAAGTATTTCCGTCTGAACTGAGAATTGATGAAAACGGAGTGGTGCAAAGCGTATCCGGAACACGCAATAAACTGACGCTTGATATGGGTGGGCAGGCACTTGCGCAGAACGCTACACTGAATGGTTACATGAACATACTTCCTACCACTTATGGCGACACCCGCTTGATGAAGGCTACCACTGAATTGAATCTTACCTTGCGTGTGGTGAATGGTGAATCGGAACAGGATATTATTTTGTTGAAAACAGTGCAGGTACAGGAGTTGAAGGATAAAGTCGGGATTGATATGGATGCTTCTGCCAATCAATTTGCGGCAGGCAAACTTTATAAGATGGACTTCGACGTCGATTATCGGTTCAAGATTCCGGAAGAAGGCTACATGATTGATGATGACGGCAATGTTCATATTTATAATAAGAAAGGTTTGTCGGGATGGAATGAAATAGCGAATCAATACCGGTTGGCAACTATCACTTTGGAGAAAGAATACATTGACGAACCGGACGGTGACGGAAGAAAAGTGATTGATATGGAGAATGAACTTTGGAAACCGATTGCTGCATTCGGAGGAGTATTTGAGGGTAACGGTGTTATTATCCGTAATCTCAATATCGAGAAGAAAGGCTTTATAGACGCAAATACGGGAACCATCCGTAATTTGACACTTGAAAACGTAAACTTTGCCAATGACATTACTGACGGTGCGGGCGCATTGGCTGCAACAAGTTCAACCAGTGTCATTCAGAACTGTACAGTCAAGAATCTGACGGCAAATGTGAAACAAACGGTTGTCTTTGGCGGATTGGTCGGCAGAAACTCTGAAGGTAAGATTGATGGTTGTAAGCTGTTGAGCGGGACAATCACTATCGACTTGTCCGGTAAGGCCGGTAATTCGAACTACGGTGGATTGGTAGGCGAGCATTTCAATGGAACTGCATTAATAGTCAATTCTTATGTCGGAGCAGATGTTACGATTAAACACCCGACAAATGCGGCAGGCGCGTCATGTGTCGGCGGACTGGTAGGCTGGAATAACTCAGGTAAAATTAAAGGTTGTTATTCATTGGCAGCGCTTGAAATTAACTGTTCCGCTCAAACCGGCGGACTGGTCGGTGCGAATAGTAACGGTACTGTTTTAGCTTGTTATGCGACAGGTGGGATAAGCGGAAGAGTAGTGAATAATACGGGCGGTCTGATAGCACAGAACACGATAAACAATCTCGATGCTGTAGTAACTTCCTGTTATACAACTACCCGGATAACGGCGACTAATGCTGCGGGAAATAAGTTGGGAGCTTTCATCGGATCGAATACGGTTGGTACGAACCAGTGCTATTTTGTAGACGATGTAGTGACAAATGGTGTTGGAAATGGTTCTGCAAGCGGTATTGCCAAGGTTGATACCGACCAGCTCAAAGGTAAAAAGCGTCAGATGAATCTTGCCATAGAAGCAAAAGACCCTGAATTCGGCTTTAACTTCAAAGTGAATGACGACCCTTCTACAAATCTTCTTCAACCGCTTATCTTACAGAACGCGGTAAAAGAACCCGGTTTTGGTGGTTCTGATTTTGGAGACGGCGGTGATATTTAATTAACGGATAACAGAAAAAGATTAAATCATGAATAAAATCTATTCTTTATTAGGGATTGGGCTGCTTGGCGCAGCCACCCTAAGCTCTTGTAAAGAAGATATTTTCACGGAGGAACAAGGCAGGACACAGCAGGGAAAACTGCAAACCTATACGGCTGTTGCATCCATTGATAGCTATAAGAATACGGAGAAAGCCCCTTCGTCACGTGCGAATGTGCAGGATGACGGCAGTTCTTTCATGTGGAATAAGGATGATAAAGTGACCATCTGGAATGGTACAAACGGCTATGAGTTCAGTTCTGTGAATTATGATGAGAGTGAACCGTCCGGAAATGTGGAATTTACAGGAGACGGCGCATTGGCAGACGGAGCAACAGTATGGGGAATCTATCCGAAAAAGGATTCCCCCACCACTGCGAATGTTTTCACTTTTACATTGGCGGACAATGTGACGCAGAGCGGAAGCAAACCGGAATTGCAGAACACAATGCATATGCTGGCCAAAGGTACGGTGAACGGAAATACGGTTACTAATCTGAATTTTGAGCATTTGACTGCACTCTTTCAGTTTAAGGTTACTAACCGCAGACCGGATACTTATGCAGTAACTAAAATTGTTGTATCATGTAATGATGCAATCTTTCCTAAGACTCTGACCATTTCCGGAGATAATAAGACGTATGGAGAGAAAGTGAACAGTTTGGTTTTGACTACTACAAACTTGGAAGTAGGAAAGAACGCAACTTCATACGGTTATATGAGCTTTTTCCCGGTATCTGATATGACAGAAGATACAGAGCTGACTTTTACAGCTACAATAGAGAAAAACGGGGAACATGGAACATCTGAAACAATAGAGAAGACTGGCAAAGTCAGCGAACTTTATAATATAGGTTCGGTGGTAGCAGAGGATGGATATAAATACATTGCCGGAAAACGTTATGGCGTTTCGTTTACTTTCGTAGCGGATTTAGGATATGAAGAGACTGAAACAAACAAGTATTTGGTCAAGAAAGCGGACGGCTTGATTAATTTGGCGGGAGAATCAGCTATTATGACTAATACCGCAACGGTGATTACACTGGATACGGATATTGATTTTCAGGGGAAAGATGCTTGGATGCCGGTTGCGGAATTCAAGGGGACACTGGAAGGTAATAATAAAAAGATTGCCAATCTGACCATTGCAACGAGCGGCACATCTGCCGGATTATTTGTAAAGAATAGCGGTGCAATTAGGAATCTGACCTTGGAGGATGTGACGCTTCATAGTACGGCTGCAACTGCTGTAGGTGGATTTGCGGCAGAGAATCTCGGAACGATTCAATCATGTACCGTTAATGGCGGAACATTTACATCCGGAGCTTTTAATGCAGCGATTGGCGCTATTGCAGGAAATAACTTACAGGCATCGGCTGCAATTACAGATTGCATGGTAGATGGAAGTACTGTATTTACAGTTACCAATAAGGCAAATATAGGCGGAATAGCCGGTGTGCTTGGTAGTTGGAACGCATCTGCCATAAAGGGATGTTCTGTGGGGAAAGATGTATTATTTATAATCAATGATGCAACGGCAACTACTGGTGTAGGCGGACTTGTCGGCTGGAGTAGGGGAAATATATATGGTAGTTATTCTTTAGCTACGATACAACTGGATAAGCCTGCCAATTCCGGAGGTTTGACCGGTGGAAATGCAGGTAGTGTTATCGCTTCATACTCGGCAGGTAAAATTGTGGCAAATTGTACAGGCTTCTCAGCGGGTGGTATCGTTAACGCGGGCGGAAAAGTGTCCGGTTGTTATTCGACGACTATTCTTCCTACATCCGGCAGTAATAATATTGGTGGTATTGGTGGAAAGGCTGATAATATTAATGGAACCGAATGTTATTTTATAATGGATGGAATAACGAATCCGGGTGGCGGTTTGTCCAGTGCGGTCAAGTTGACAAGTGCGGATGAACTTCGGGAAAAAGCGGTTGGCATGAATAATGCTGTATCTGATTCAGGATTCGAATTTTTCGTAAATACGGCTGATGATGCTCCTCTAAGTATCCGAAGAATTATGCAGTGATTTGTTCCTGAAGGTTGACTATTCTGTAGGATTCCCTTTATTCGTCCTGATTTATGCGTCATAGAAGGACGAATAGGGGGGATTTCTGAAAAATAAGAATATCTTTGTTGCGTTTGATAGAATTAAAAGAAAAGTATAGTAGGTATTAATTTATATATGTATGAAACGAATCCTTGTTAACCTGATGTGTTTGTGTTTGGTTTTTATGGCTTATGCCTACGAACCGGAATTCTCGACTGCCGGCTTTTTCCGATTGCCGGATACGGGACGTGATGTATATTCGATGAATCCCGCTTGGCGTTTTCATAAAGGAAGTGCCGTCGGTGCCGAAGCGAAAGAGTTTAATGACAAAGCCTGGCAGGTAGTCTCCTTACCGAATGGAATCGAGTATCTTCCGACAGAAGCCAGCGGTTGCATCAACTACCAGGGGGAAGTTTGGTATCGGAAGCATTTTACTCCGGCAGACGCCTTGAAAGGGAAGAAGTTGTTTTTGCATTTCGAAGCCATCATGGGCAAAAGCAGAATTTACGTGAATGGCAAATTGCTGGCAGAGCATTTTGGCGGCTACCTTCCTGTATCGGTTGATGTGACAAATGCACTAAATTGGGGGGAAGACAATGTAATAGCTGTATGGGCTGACAATAGCGATGACCCTACTTATGCTCCGGGAAAGCCGCAAGACGTATTGGATTATACATACTTTGGAGGTATTTATCGTGACTGTTGGCTGATTGCGCACAATCCTGTGTTTATCACCGATCCGAACTATGAGAATGAAACAGCCGGCGGTGGATTATTTGTCGCTTTTGACAATGTTTCGGAACAATCGGCGGATATTCTTCTGAAAGCGCATATACGCAATGATAATGCACGGAACTTTGCCGGAAACATTGCTTATTCGTTAGTCGACCGTGACGGCAAAGAGGTGGCATCATCAGATATGAAGCTAAGTATTCGTAAAGGTGCTGCGATAAGCCGTAATGGAAAGATGAAAGTGGAACAACCTCATTTGTGGACTCCTTCATCACCCTATCTGTATAACCTGTATATCCGTATTTATGATAAGAATGGAAATGTCGTAGACGGTTATCGCCGCCGTATCGGTATCCGCAGCATTGAATTCAAGGGAAAAGACGGTTTCTGGCTGAATGGAAAACCGTATGGAAAGCCATTGATAGGTGCCAACCGCCATCAGGATTTTGCGGTAGTAGGAAATGCCGTAGCTAACAGCATTCACTGGCGCGATGCGAAGAAACTGAAGGATTTAGGCTTGGAAGTGATTCGTAACGCGCATTGTCCGCAAGACCCTGCGTTTATGGATGCTTGTGATGAACTAGGCTTGTTTGTTATTGTGAATACTCCGGGATGGCAATTTTGGAATGATGAGCCGATTTTTGCCGAACGGGTTTATAATGATATTCGTAATTTGGTTCGCCGTGACCGTAACCATCCTTGTGTATGGCTGTGGGAACCTATTCTAAACGAGACATGGTATCCGGAGGATTTTGCCGGACATGTGAAAGGTCTTGTTGATGAAGAGTATCCTTATCCGTCTTGTTATTCGGGCTGTGATACGCAAGCCAAAGGGGCGCAATATTTCCCGGTTCAGTTCTGTCATCCGATGGAAGTGTCGAAGCGTGACCCTAAAATCACTTACTTCACACGTGAATGGGGCGATAATGTGGATAACTGGAGTTCCCACAACTCTCCCAGCCGTACAGCCCGCAACTGGGGAGAGCAGCCCATGTTGATACAGGCTGCGCATTATGCTTCCCCTTATTACGAATATACCTGTTATGATGCCTTGTACAAGGAATCTCCGTGGCACGTAGGCGGTTGTCTGTGGCATTCGTTCGACCATCAGCGCGGTTATCATCCCGACCCTTTCTATGGGGGAGTGATGGACGTGTTCCGACAACCGAAATATTCTTATTATATGTTTAAGGCGCAACGTCCTGTTGAGGCTTCCGATGGCTTGGCGGAAAGTGGCCCGATGGTATATATTGCTCATGAGATGACACCGTTCTCTAGTAGGGACGTAACAGTCTATTCAAATTGTGACGAAGTGCGTCTGACGGTTAATAAAGGTGGAAAGGTATATACATATAAGAAAGATAAGTCACGGAAAGGAATGCCTTCACCGATTATCACTTTCCCGGGTGTATTCGATTTTATGACGGACAAGAAGTTGACCCGTGAGAAGCATGAGGAAGATGTTTATATGTTGGCGGAAGGGCTTATGGACGGTAAAGTCGTGGTTACTCACAAAGTACTGCCGGCTCGCCGTGCCGAACAAATTCGCTTGAGAGTAGATAACGAAGGTGTGAACTTACGCGCTGACGGTTCCGACTTTGTAACTGTTATAGCCGAAGTTACCGATAAGAACGGTAATGTAAAACATCTGAACAACTATTATATCAAGTACTTTGTGGAAGGTGAAGGGCGTATCCTTGGGGATGCCGGTGTAATGGCGAATCCTGCCCCTGTGAAATGGGGAAGCGCTCCGGTGCTGATTCAGTCTACCACGAAGCCAGGCAAAATAAAGGTCAGAGCCAGTGTATTGTTCGAAGGTTACCAAATGCCTGTAAGCGGAGAACTGGAATTTACCTCTTCCGCTCCGATGTATCCATTGATATTTGATGCTATGGAAGAGTGTTTAACCAAACAGATGGAGTCTTCTTCAGTAGACAAAAAGAATGACGCGGAATTGGAGTTGGAACGTTTGCGTCGTGAACAGAATGAACTGAAACTGAAAGAGGTGGAACGCCAACAGACAGACTTTGGCGAAAAGAGGAATTGATATTCCTTTTGAAACAATTTGCCGTTCCGGTACGTTTTTTAATTAACCGGAGATAGAGAGTAATGTAACATTCTTTAGGCACGGGATACGCATTCCGTGCCTATTTTTTTGTCTTTCGTATTTTATCTCTATCTTTGCGATACATAACAAATAAGAACGTATGGAAAAGTTTGAAATAGAAGAGAAGATTGTAGCCATGCTAAAGACGGTGTACGACCCGGAGATTCCGGTAAACGTATATGACCTCGGATTGATTTATAAGATTGATGTCTCTGATAATGGGGAAGTGGTGCTTGACATGACTCTGACAGCACCGAATTGTCCGGCTGCTGATTTTATCATGGAAGATATTCGTCAGAAAGTGGAATCAGTGGAAGGAGTGAACTCGGCTACCATTAACCTGGTGTTTGAACCGGAATGGGATAAGGATATGATGAGTGAGGAAGCGAAACTCGAACTGGGTTTCCTTTAATTATGAATGAACAGAATACACGCTGACAACTCATAACCCACTACTTATAACTAACAACTAGAAAACTCATGAAGAACGTTTATTTCCTTTCCGACGCGCATCTTGGCTCCCGTGCCATTGAACACGGACGTACTCAAGAAAGACGCTTGGTGAACTTTCTTGATAGTATAAAACACAAGGCTTCTGCTGTTTATCTGTTGGGAGATATGTTTGATTTCTGGTATGAATTCCGGTTGGTCGTCCCCAAAGGATATACCCGTTTCTTGGGAAAAATCTCCGAACTGACGGATATGGGAGTGGAAGTGCATTTCTTTATTGGCAACCATGATATATGGTGTGGGGATTATCTCACCAAAGAATGTGGTGTCATTATGCACCGTGAACCGCTGACTACCGAAATATACGGAAAAGAGTTCTATCTTGCTCATGGTGACGGACTGGGCGACCCGGACAAGAAGTTCAAACTGCTTCGTTCCATGTTTCACAGCAAAACATTACAAACGTTGTTTTCCGCTATTCATCCCCGTTGGAGCGTGGAACTTGGTTTGTCATGGGCGAAACGCAGCAGGCAGAAACGGGCTGACGGAAAGGAACCGGACTATATGGGAGAAAATCAGGAGCATCTGGTACTATATACAAAAGAGTATTTGAAAAGTCATCCTAATATAAACTTCTTTATTTACGGACATCGCCACATTGAACTTGATTTGATGCTAAGTGTCACTTCACGTGTGCTGATACTTGGAGACTGGATTAATTTCTTTTCTTATGCTGTATTCGACGGCGAGAATCTTTTTCTTGAAGAATATATAGAAGGAGAGACGCAGGTTTGAGGCGGATAGTTTCAAGGCATGAAACAACTAACTTGCTTAAAAGGACTGAAAAAGAACTCATGCTTGAAGAGAAAAATATCTACCGATAAGAAATAATTAAAGCAATAAATCCCTGCTCCAACATTGTGGAACAGGGATTTATTACATTATTATAGGTTGTTTTCTATGATAATTCTGATTACAACCGTTCAATCAATTGTTTACCGGAAAGTTGGTGTATAACTTGAAGCTATTTGCAGGTATAGCAACAGGCTGTTCAGAACTGTTAGTCACATTCAATGTTTCACCATTCAATTCATACCAATCTCCCGTGTTACCAAAGTACACACTTGTATTAATCTGTTCATTCTTGAAATTGCCTACTACAACCAGTTTCTTTGTAGTGGATTCCAATCTTAGATAACGACCTTTGTCCCAATCGGAAACACCGACTTTCCAGTCTTTGAATGCGTTGTCGCTGAATAAGTCAGGATTATCGTTGCGTAATTTCAGCAAAGTGCTATAAGTGTCATATAATCCTTTCCGATATTGGTCAGTAAGATAATCCCATTTCACAGGCTTGGCATCCGTATTCTTCTCAGTTCCCATTGTTCCATCGTACTTATACATTATGGAATAATCATATCCAAGTTCGCCAAACTGCCAAATCATTTTCGGCCCTGGAACAGTCAAGAAGAAGGCTGCATTTGTCTCTAGTTGTTTTATACGGATAGCAAGAGGTGCATCTTTAAGATTACCGGAAGCAGTTTGCTTGTATGCGACTCTTTCTTCATCATGGCTTTCCATGAAATTAACCCATCCCCCGGCAGGCATTCCGCTATTTCTCATGTATGAGAAATCTGATTTGCTTGATTCTCCCATTCCGGACTGGCAATAGCTTTCATTCATATTATGCCATAGTTTCATCCCCGCTTTGGCCAATTCTGACTCTTCATCTGTATTGCAGAAGTGTTCGAGTATCATTACTGCGTTAGGATTAGTCGTGTTGACTGTTTCATAATAATCCTTCAAGATAGCAATACGGGAATCATCCTTATTGCTTGCCGTTGATTCATTGCTCTTGTTTTGAGTAAATCCTTTGGTCAGGTCAAAACGGAAACCGTCAAACTTATACTCTTCCAACAAGAACTTCAAGTTGCGTTTTACGAATTCACGTACAAGCGGTGATTCGTGATTGAAGTCATGGAATACGCTGAATGGATGCGGAGCATCGACATTGAACCAAGGATTATTCTTGGCAGTCTTGCTTTCCTTCGAATTCCAATAAAGTTTCGCAAATGGATGACTTCCTGTAGCGTGGTTGTAGACAACATCCAACAATACTGCAATGCCTTGTTTATGACATTCATCAATGAATTGCTTATATTCCTCTTTCGTTCCATATGCCTTGTCCATTGCAAAATAATAACAAGGATTATAGCCCCAACTATTATTTCCGTCGAACTCTTGTACCGGCATAAGTTCAATTGCATTCACTCCCAAGCTCTTGATGTAATCCAGATGCTTCGTAGCTTCTTTAATGGTACCGGTGGCAAGTTCGGAACCTGTTTGCGTGAAGTCGCGGAACAACAGTTCGTATATTACCATATTATCCGTATTTTCAATCTTGAAGTCGGATACCTGCCAGTTGTAGGATGCCGGTTTTGTTTGGAATACGGAGACAATACCTGTTGTCTTTCCATTCGGATACTGTATGGCACTGGCCGGATAAACTCCCTGTTCTACAAGATATTTGTCGTTCGAGCCATCCAAAACCTTTTCACAATAGGGGTCGCCAATGCGGACGTTTCCGTCTTTTTCGCTGCCCATATAATATTGGAAGCCATACTCTTTGGTAGGATCGATGCCCGTAACGGTGTACCACCAGAAGTGTTTGTCATTATCACGCTTCATCTGATATTCCGTGCTAAGCTCCCAATCATTGAAGTCGCCAATCAGGCAAGCATAATCCTTATAATTGTTATCCGTATCCAAGTCGTATAGTGCGAAAGTCACGGATGTTCCGTCGGCGGATGGATGAATACCGGCTTCATTTACCGGACAGGCGGCTATCTCTACCGAAGCCGGCGTGAAAGTCTTGTCTCCTGTTACTGTGATAAAGAAGTCGCTGGTTTTCTTCTCGTCAGTCAGTGCCTCGTCATTGCGGAAGAGGATGCAGACATTTTGAATGTTTGCTGCATTTTCCGCGCCAAACCATTCGCGTACTGTCGGGGCAAGCGTAAAGTACCAAATGTTTTCCGCCACTTTCTCCGCCTTGTATTTATCTTCATTTACGCCCCATTCCGTAGGAACATACATCCAGTCATTGATGCCGATGTGAACATATACATCGCCTTCATAGCCGTACAAGTCGTCGCCGGCGGCTGCTTTATACCAGATTTTGCCTTGCTTGTCACCGTTGAATTTAGTTGGGTAATTATTGATTCCTTCTACCAATTCTTCAATAGACGGTTCATGATCCAGTTCGGGAAGTTCCGGCCCGGTGATTAACATCTCGTGGTTTTCGTCGGAACATGCTGCTATTGTGAACAGACAGAGCAGCATCCAGAATATATGTCTTATATCTTTTTTCATACTTGTTCAATTTGAAGGTAGAGAGAACTATTGCTGCTTTTACGTTCAACAGTTCTCTCCATTTGTTATTTTATTATTCTTTGATGAGGACTAATCTACTGTTCAGATAGAATTTTATAGTGTAATTACCCGATGCGTCCATCACAATATTATCGCTTGAGAAAGGAGTGGGTGCATCTAATGTTCCCCCGAAACTAATACCGGAATCCCAAGTGGAGTTGACGCGAAGTTTAAATTCCCCCGCTGTCATTTCCGTATTTACAGTCCAACATTTTTCCGTTGCATCATAAGTCAGTTCTTTGCCGCTTTCCCATCCGCCTGCAGCTGTGCCTATTATGTCCATAGATGATATCTCGGTTGCAGAGACATACTTATCATCCAAATTGACTACCATGTAGTAAATGCCTTGGGGCAGTGATAAGTTTCCACCATCATTTGTCATACCCTCTTTTGTCGTGAAATAATCATAGCCATAATCAGTCCCACCATCATCTGAGCCATCCGGCCAATAGGGTTGTGCGGTAAACTTGAAGCCACCGTTCAGCTCCGACATTCCCCAATGAGCTTTGTTTCCTTCCGGATTGAACAAAGTCGGTGCTTGTGAAGGCGCCCATCCCTGATGGTTTCCCGGTATCCATAAATAAGGTGCATCCGTTATCTTTTCAATCTTGTAGGTACCTTCCAGCATATTTATGGAGATTTTGACTGATTTATAATCCCCACCGGATATTTTTATTGGCTTCGCTGTTTCTGATAAGACAAGATTGCCTTCCAAGGCATCGTTATCAGCGTCCGCAGCACCTAGCGACTTGCCGGAGCTGGATTTAATCAGGAAATAGGCGTCTTGTGCTCCTGCTTTGTCCGTAATCACGGCAGGGACGGTTGTTATAAAGACCGGGTTGGCATAAGGATCACCGCTTGTATTGCCAAATGCCACATCCTGTTCCCAAGTCAGAGAGCCATTGATATAATAAGCACTTTCAATAACCGGGGCTTCGGGCGTTACTTTTAGTTCAAATTCTTCAGCCGGTGCTGCATATACTGTCTTGCCGGAAGCCACATAAGCAGTAAGCACAGCTTTCATGGTACGTTCTACCGGACGAATACCATATATTTGAGCTACGGCATCTTGCAAATCTTTCGTGATTACATGTCCGTCACTATTGACTGACAAAGTCACTTTATTATCCAACTTCATTTTATAGGATAAAGAGGCTTCTTCTTCAACGGCGGGAGCCGTAAATACGGCAACTGCTACGGATTCTTCCTCAACATCTCCCAGATTGATCGGGTCTACGCCTGTAGCCGTAAAAGTAATCTTGCCGGCGGCTTCTTCCTGTCCATAAGACTGTGGAGAAGCTACCCCTTCATTAAAATCTTCGTTGCAGGCTGTCAGTGAGGCAGCCAGTAGCACGGTTATATATATTGATAATTTTTTCATATCTATCTGCATTTAAGATTCATCTATTTTGCTTTGAAGTAATAGCACTCGTCCAGTTCGTTGAACAGTACGGTATAATCGCCCGGTTTGCAACTGATTGTTGCGCCGTCGACAAATGAGCCGAACGGGAATACCTCTCCGCCCCAAGTCTTGTCGCCGGAAGTGAACTTGGCTTTGCAACTTGATGCGATTGTTATGTCGGCATACCATACATGTGAGTGTTCCATGATTACCTTGTTCAATTCAATAGTTTCCGAACCATAAGTCAATGTGATGGCATCATACTCTGTCGGCTGAGTCTCGAAAGTAGTTGCTTTCATTGTCAATTTATTCTCAATCGTATTCAGATGAAGTGTGTACCAGCCGGCTGCATTCACTTTAATATTTTGAGAATTCTTGTCATTTACCAAATTGGTGAAACCTTCGCTGTCTGCATTTCCCCATTGGTCGTCCCATGCGCCGGGAACAGCTACTACCTTAAATCCTTTATCTGCAGGAATATATCCTGTGTAAGTAAATTCTCCTTTACCCGTATTTGCGTCATACGCATATCCTTTCACCAGTGACATCGGGATATAGGCGCTACCTGCTGTCATCGTCGGATTTCCCCAGGGAACTTCTCCGATGAAATCACCCAGCAAATAATAAGTAGCGGGAACAGCGTCAGATATATCCATATAATAGGGGAGTACTTTCAGTTCTATCGAATTGGAATGTATAGGATAATCTCCATCTCCGATATGGGCGTACAAACGTACAAATACACTCATCGGCTCACCGTCATACTCATTCTCCGATGCCCATCCGGCAAGTTTTACGATAGCCTTATTCAATTCCTGAGCACTGGCATCCACTTTCGCTGATGTAGATGTAGAGGGTAATGTCAGATAAGAGGCATCTGCCGTTTCCGTTTCATCAGTCCATTTATCAGTTAAATCCGCTTGCACGGTATAAGTCACTACGGCAGGATAACCGTAATCCGGTTGCGTGCAAGTCAGTTCAATATTCTTGGACTGGTTCAGGTCATAGACATTGGACATTGCGTTGGCAGGAGTGTTCAATACAAAAGTCGTAGGTTCCTGTATGGTAGGATTCGAGTCCCTGTCATCTTCGCAGGCAGTCAGCAAGGCTGCCGCTACTAATATGGACGTCAGTATATTTATTTTTTTCATATTACTCTGTTTATTTAAAAGTATAACTTCGGTCTGATTTTAATACTCGGGATTCTGCTCCAGATTCGTATTGGCATTGATATCATTGGCAGGAATAGGATAAATGTTACGGAATTCCTTGATTCCGGTACCTTGCTTTTCTCCACCTTTCCAATCCCAGTTGTAGTCGGAGTTACCACCGAAATTGCCAAAACGAACCAAGTCGATACGGCGGCGGCCTTCAAACCAGAACTCACGCGCCCATTCGTCACGGATATCCGTCAATGTATATGAAGCGGCTTCAGCGGCGTTTGCACGCTTGCGGATTTCATGCATGGCAGCTACTGTCTCCTGAGTCGAAACGCCATTATTCTCACGAAGACTGGCTTCTGCCACAATCAGATAGGCTTCCGCCATACGAAGTAAAGGAATATCCATGTCCGGATTGTCAGTATCGCTGGTCAAACCACCATCTGCACGGATATTCGAGAATTTGGCACATGCAAATCCGTCTGTAAAGCTCATGTTGTCTCCTGTCGACGTAGTTCTTTGTACTCCACACATCAAGGCACGGTCGTCTTTTGCAGCCACTACCATCTGGTCTTCCAATACGGAAGGGGCATCATTTACGTTCGGAAAGAATTTGGCTACCATTGCCTGACGACAATGCGGGCCGCCCCATCCTTGTTTGCTTCCCCAAGGATTCATGCCTGTATCACTCTTGTGTGTACCTGCAATCAGGAACAACGAACCACCCCAACTCTTGGTTCGCACGCCGTCTTGCAGAATCGGGAGTATCACTTCCTGTCTTGCCTTGTTGACATTGCTGCCATCATTGTCGGCCATGAACAGGTGCTTATAGACAGGAGCCAGTTTGTAGCCGGAGCCAATTACTTTTTGGGCATATTCCTTGGCTTTTCCCCACTGGGGCGTACCGGTATAGACTTCTGCGTTGAGATACATACGCGCTAATAATAACCAGGCGGCAACACGGTCTACACGACCATAAGTCGTCTGAAGAGGCTGCGCTAATGTAGCGGTAGCGTCGTCGCCGATTTCCTTCAACTCTTCTTCAATCTTTGCGAAGAGATCCGCACGTTGGATTTGTTGAGGCTTCTCTGTCGATACTTTATCGCAATACGGCGGATTGCCGAACATATCCATCAGGTAGTAGTTGTTCAGGGCACGGATAAAACGTACTTCTGCGCGTTGGCGCATGGTTTCATCATCAGTTAGTCCTTCCGTTTGTTCAAGGAAGTAGTTGCATAAAGTGATGTCGAATGTTAGACGGTAATAGAGCCCTGTTACGATTTCATTGGAAGAACTCCAACTGCAATCGGCGATAGTAGCGACACCGGCATCGTTCCATGAATTGACAATCGCTTCATCTGTCATCAATTGGTTGGCGCACCACGTCATACGGTAGAAAGAGGAAGTTCCTTCGTCGATGTCGTCCAGATCACCGCTTCCGTCAGGGCCTTTCTGTCCTGTCAGTCCGAGGGTTCCATATATCTTGTTAAAAACGCTCGCCTGATCGAATGTCATCACGATGTTCGGGTCGATAGGAGTGGCATCCAGGTCACCGATACATGAAGTCACGCTGACTGCCAGCAATAGTGAGGCAGCCGATAGGATTGATTTTATATATCTGAATTTCATAATTGGTATTTTTAGTAGGTTTAGAAATTAAGGCTCAAACCGATTAACGTAGTCAGAGGACGTGGATAAATATTGTTGTCCAACCCGTTTTCTACTTCTGGATCAAGTCCTTTGTATTTGCTGATAGTGAATACGTTTTGTACGGCTGCATATACGCGTCCGCCAATCGGAGCGCCGAACAATTTTTTAAACGAGTATCCCAAAGTGATGTTATCACATTTCATGAAAGAAGCATTCTGCACGAAGTAATCGGACAGCAAGGTGTTGTCGTTCTTGCTTTGGATATTGTTTGCCACTCCCATCAACGGGCGGTTGTTAAGTGCGCCGAATGAATAGATGGAAGTAGGGTTGCAGTCGGAGCCACCTGCTTCGACAGAGTTGTACACATAATTGTTCAAACTGGCGCGTAGTGAGAAACTGAAATCCCATGACTTGTAAGAAAGGCGGGAAGTAAGTCCCATAAGTACGTCGGCTGTCGGCTTCTTGTAGAAATAGCGGTCGTCACCGTTGATTGTTCCGTCTCCGTTGCGGTCTACAAATTCGTTTTCAATGGGTCTTCCGTTTTCGTCATACACCTGTTGGTAAACATAGAATGAAGAAGCCGGATGTCCTACGGCGTGCGCCATTGCTTTCATGTCACGTCCGCCGCCGATGTTGTCTCCGGCAGCAACATAATAATTTTCGCTATCTCCGGTGGTTAATTTAGTGATTTCGTTCTTGTTGTAAGTGATATTGAAACCAAGATCCCATGTCCAGTCGGTAGTTACAACCGGCTTGGAATTGATAGAGAATTCCACACCGGAGTTTTCCAGTGAGCCGACATTGGACAATACCTTGTTTTTGAAATTCGTTCCTGCGGAAACGAATACGCTGTTCAGCAAATCGGTGGTCTTGCGATAGTAATAATCCACTGAACCGTTGATGCGGTTGTTCAGGAATCCGAAGTCTACACCTACATTGTAGGTGGTGGTCTTTTCCCATTTCAGATCCGGGTTGTATGCATTCGGACGGTAAGTGATTCCCTCTCCCAGGATAGGATAGTAAGCACCGTCCTTGTTTGTTTCATAAACAGCCAGATACGGATAGTCTCCCGAATTGATATTCTGCTGACCGGTGATACCATAACCCAGACGAAGCTTTAAGTCGGAAAGTACATCAACGTCTTTCAGGAAAGCTTCTTCTTTCAATTTCCATCCCAAGGCAAAAGACGGGAACAATCCCCAGCGGTTGTCTTTGTGAAAACGGGAAGAACCATCCTGGCGTACGGTTGCCGTAAACAGATAACGATCCAGCAGTGTGTAGTTGACACGGCCGAAGAAAGATACCAGATAACTTTCCGTAGCCGAACCACTTGCGGTATTATTGTAGCGCTGACCTCTGTTCTCCACCACATTGTTTGACAGCGGATAGAGTCCCCAATATTCCTGATCGGACGTATCATGGAAGTGTTGCCATTCATAACCTGCCATTACGTCGAAACGATGTTTGTCGGTGAAATCCTTGCTGTATTGCAGGTAGGCATTCAAAGAGAGGTTATACTTGTCTTTTTCTTCCCAGCCGTAGCTGCCATAATAGTTGTTGGTGGAGGAATAGGGAGAGACATCCGTATATTGCTTACCCGTAGAGAGATCCATACCGCCGTTCACATGAGCGTGCAAGTCCGGCAAGAAATGAAACTTATAGTCCAGTTCCAGATTACCGATCAAAGATTTGGAGATGGCGCGGTCGTTCTTTTCTTCCAATAAGGCGACAGGGTTACCGGGAGCATTACCGTTGAAAGTACGTTTCCATGTGTCATCATTCAAAGAAGAAGCATCCGTATTCCATTGGAAAAATCCATCGAAATAGTATTGATGGTAAGGATCATCGGAACGGACAGACTGTGTAGGGTCAAAACTGACAGCAGAACCTACCGCATTGCCGTCAGCATAACGGTTCTTGGCAATCATACCTTTCAGGTTGGCATTCACTTTCAGATGATCCTGAAAGAAAGAAGGAGCCAGGCTGACAGATGCCGTATAACGTTCAAACTTGGATGTTTTCAGGATTCCGTTCTGATTGGTATAACCGAAAGAGACGCGGTAAGGCATATTTTTCAATCCACCGGAAATGGTGAGATTATGGTCTGTACTTACGGCTGCGCGGAAGATTTCTTTCTGCCAGTCGGTATTGGCGTTTCCTAGTTTGCTGTAAGCTTCGCTGTCCTCTCCCCAGATGTCCTTGATGAAAGAACGGAATTGGTTGCCATCCATCACATCAACGGTCGATTTTACATTACTGACAGACAGATTACCGTCATAAGAAATGGTGGGACGTGCACCTGCCTGACCTTTCTTTGTCGTAATGATGATGACACCGTTGGAAGCACGTGAACCGTAAATAGCGGTAGCCGAAGCATCTTTCAATACGGTAAAGCTTTCAATATCATTCGGATTGACCATAGACAGCGGGTTGGACAAACCTTTCACCCCTTTATTGTCCATTGCCAGACCGTCAATTACAATAAGCGGGTCGTTTTCCGCAGTCAGCGAAGAACCGCCTCGGATACGGATCGTTGCGCCCGCACCCGGAGCGCCGCCTTTGCTGACGACACTCACACCGGCAATCTTACCGGTCATCATGTCCTGCGCATTGGTAATCAGACCTTTGTTCAGTTTATCAGGTTTGATGGCAGTAACCGAACCTGTCATATCATTCTTCTTCACCGAACCGTAACCGATAACGACTACCGCATCCAGTACTTGAGAATCATCTTCTAATGTTATCATTACGGTAGGTGCGGCTTTCACTTCCGCAGTTTTATAGCCGACGAATGAAACGGAAAGAATGGCATCTTTCGGTACATTCAGCATAAAGTTACCGTCGAAATCTGTTATGGTTCCGTTGGTTGTACCTTTCACCAGTACGTTTGCACCGATGACAGGCTCACCCGTTGTGTCTTTCACATGCCCCTTGACAGCTATTTGCTGTGCAAATGCTCCAATGGAAAGGAAGAGTCCTACCAACAATACAAGCAGGGCTTTTAGTCTTAAGCTCTTTTTCATGTCTCTAATTTAAAGTTATTTTATCAAAATCAAATATTTCTCTCTAAAAAATACCTATTGAAAACTATATTCTCCCAATCTTATTCCCTTAATATTTCTTCAGTCCTTTTACTTCAGATTTATCCTTTACTTCCTTGATACTGATAGCATATCCGCCACCATTGACAGCACGCAGGTTCAGTTTGCTCTTGTTTGTGAGGATACCTTTTTTGATGGTATAGGCTTGCGGATTCTTTTCCCAGTCGGCATCTTTAGCGTCCGCGTAAACAGTGGCGACATATTGCTTGTCCGGAGTCAGGAAGTCGAACGTTAATTTGGAAGTATGACCGTTTTCACCTGCTGTGCAGCCTACATACCAGTCGTCAGTGCCTTTTGCCTTGCGGGCGATGGTGATATATTCACCCGGTTCTGCTTCCAGATACTTGGTTTCATCCCAGTCGAGCGCTACGTCTTTGATAAACTGGAAAGCGTCCATAAAGCGTTCGTAGTTCTCCGGAATATCGGCTGCCATTTGCAGAGGGCTGTACATGGTCACGTACAATGCCAACTGACGGGCGATGGTAGAGCGTACCTGTGAATTGTTTGCAGGATTCATCTTGTTACAGTGAGTTTCGAAGATTCCCGGAGTGTAATCCATCGGGCCACCGACCAGACGGGTAAAAGGAAGGATAGTGGTGTGATATACTTTGTTTCCGCCGAATGACTCATATTCAGTTCCACGTGCGGATTCGTTGCCAATCAAGTTAGGGTACGTGCGGCAGATACCAGTCGGGCGGGTTGCTTCGTGCGCATTCACCATGATTTTGTAGTCGGCCGCTTTGGTCACTGCATACAGATAGTGGTTGTTCATCCATTGTCCGTAGTGGTGTTCGCCGCGGGGAATGATATTGCCTACATAACCGCTCTTTACAGAATTATAACCATTGTCCACCATAAACTGGTAAGCCTTATCCATATGACGTTCGTAGTTGCGGACAGATGCGGAAGTTTCGTGGTGCATCATCATCTTGATGCCTTTGCTTGCCGCATAACGATGAATCTCTTTCACATCGAAATCCGGATACGGAGTGACGAAGTCGAATACATAATCTTTGCTGTTGCCGAACCAGTCTTCCCAACCTTCGTTCCAACCTTC